>Ga0315298_1000139_pt1 | contig 140704 bp, 121 predicted proteins | sample WHS_1_MG_FD_203077 | JGI IMG/M metagenome (GOLD analysis project Ga0315298, IMG submission 203077) | Extremophilic microbial mat communities from Washburn Hot Springs, YNP, Wyoming, USA - WHS_1_MG | ecosystem: Environmental > Aquatic > Thermal springs > Hot (42-90C) | place: USA: Wyoming...
CTGCTAATTGGCCTGCTTGGGCTCCGCGTAAAATAGCCATAGGAACGCCTGAGCCTGCGCTTATGTTCTCCATTATAGGCGTGTAGTAGGGTTCTGGGTCTAAGGCTCTGCCAGCCAAGCCTTTAAATTCTATTGTTGTGTTTTCGTCTGCCCACATGCTCGTCTGCGCTGTTAACGGTCCCCATCGACGCTTATACTCTTCTATTTCTTCTCGTGTTGCGCCTTTGACGGTTACGACTGGGAAGCCGCTGCCGTAACGGTACATTGTTTGCCCCATACCCCAACGAATATTCCGCAAAACGGTTAGGTCGTCCCAGACAGGCTCGAGAACGCTTATGCCCTTCCAAGGATGATCCAAAAGGCGAGTAGCGAAGTGAATGACCCGGCTAAAATGAACTTCAACCTCTTCGTTTTCTGCTATTTTTATTTTGTAGGTTTCTGGCAAGCCAAAGCGTGCACTCTGCCTATTTTTGTCTTTTTGAACGCTTGTTATCATTGTTGGTGCGTAGGCTTCGAGGCTCACGATTTTCTCAGGCAGTAAGACTGGATCTCTTAATGTGACACCTTTATCCTGATACCCCAAGACGATTATGCTCCAGCCATAAGCCCTTTCAAAAACAGTCGCCTGCGTGAAAACGTCTTTAGCGTTAAGCAGAAGCAAGACTTTCTGAACATTTTGATTAAACTTTTCTTTGTCTGCGCCTTCTTCGAGAGGCTTAACTTCAAACCAGTTGTCAAAAACGTCGTGAGCCACAGCGAAGACGATGCGGTGGGCTACAGGCTCGCGTTTAATTGCAAAAGTGATGTTGTCATATGTGAGAGGCTGACCAAACTCTGCGCCTAAACCAGTGTAAACACGCTGGATTTCAGCCTGCGTTTGAGAAGGCGCAGAGTGGATTCCAAAGAGTTTCTGGGCTAAAAGCTGCCTAACACTAACCATACTGCTTTTCAGCCTCCGCTTTGGTTTCACGCAAAACTTGACGGATTACGTCTTGCATGCTTCGAGCCTTCCGCCTTTTCTGTTCTTTCAAAAGCCATTCGTAAAGCTCAGAGTCAACGCTCTGCTGGAAAATGGGCAAGCATTCAACACCAACAACATTGTTAAGCCAGAAAAATAAAAGAAATTCTGAAACTACGCTTTAATTAAGCATTTCTTTAAGAAATCACAGAGAAATAATGAGAAACAGATGTTGCCTCAATCATTTTGGTTTGGTGGAGAATTTTAAATAAAGAGTGAGCGGTTATACTTCACTTCTATATAATCTAGATTATATAGAATTGCGCAGATAATTTGGCTATGAATATATGGCTCATGATTTCTCGAAATATAGAGACCTTTATCAGTTAACGAATTCCACACGTGTTCAAACTGTGAACGCGGAACCTTTCTAATTCTTCCAGTTTTTTCAGATTTGAGTTTGATGTGATCTTTTTCTATACTAATAATGTTGTTCTTGACTTTTCGAACCAAAGTCTCCACTGAGGTTTTGCTTGAGAGAACCGTTTGAATGTCTTTCCAGACGTCATCAAAAGATTTGCGCAAATCTCATCTTTCCCTAATTATCTCCATCCAGGGTCTCTTATAATTACATAGTTTTGTACGCGTTCTACTTTTTTATTGACATTCGCTAATGTAAAATCGCCGAGTTTGCGTTCGGGGTTTAGTTCATGTATATCTCTGATTAAGATGGCATAGTAGGTCGTGCATTCTGGATAAGACTGTAAATAAGCTCTTCGTGGCTCAGGGATATATCTTTCAACTTGCCCTAGATTGATTTCTTTCCATCTTTTAATGTATTCAATTTCTATCCAATATTTGACTTTCTGAACCCGCGATATATAGAAGTATCCTGAATGAATTTCTGGATGCTTCCAAGGTACGTCCCGCCGTCCCATAGGCACTATATCCCAAAAAACTCCGCCATTCTGGGTTAAATGTTCTCGATGAAATTCTACGTCACCAAGTTCCTTTGTCCTGCAATTCGGTGCAATAGTGTAAGGTCGAAACGGATTGGCAGCGATAATGATAGCTTTATCCGAGGATAACATATTACTTTCCCTCAAACAATTTTGTATACAAAGTTTAAATGTGTTTTCTAATAAAATCTAGATTCGTCGAAAGATTTACTCATAGTTTCTCTTTCTGATTTCTGCAACAGATTGAAAAGCCAAAAACTTCATATGATTTTAAATCCTTTAGTAATAGATAGGTCAGGTAATTGCCCCGTGAAGATATTTATGAGACCTTAAAGCGATACGAATTTAACAAAACCGAACCCGAAACATTGGTAAGTTTAGTGAAGCAAGCCATTACAACGGGTAATGGAATAAAAGATGAACTTAAACGATTTAGAGAGATAAGTGAAAAGCTAACTAGGATTTTAGCAGATAAAAAAGTAATAGTATCCATTAATCCGTCTGAGATAAGCGATTTGGAATCTTTCAAAAACATTTGTGCTGTTGGAGTAGACGGTAGTCTTCAACCTATTGAAGGTTTTGGAGGTTATTGGTTTGTTCCAACTAGTTGTGCTGTGGTCATTTTCAAAAAAGGCCCAAGTTCTCAGCCTGAAGTCAAGGTAAGTGCGACAATAGAGCGAATCAAAGAATCTGAATATTATGGCGTCGGAAGCGAAGCTATCTCTCGAATGATGATGGCTGAGACGAAGGCGATTATGGAGTGGGCCGAAAAACATGATGCCTCCTTGAGGAGCACATTATTTATTGATGGTCCTATAGTAGATCCACCATATTTGGTTGAGGAAAAGTACATAAAATATAGGTGCGAGGCATTGACAAAGTGTCTTAAAAAAAAGGTTTTAGTTATTGGTTGCGTGAAACGAATGAAAGCTCGTTTCTTGATAGACTTCATTTCAAAAGCTATTTTGTCTAGCGAAATAGACAAGAATTTAATAAACAATTTCCCTTGGGATTCACACATGGTTACGGCAATTTTCTCAAAATTGGCCATTTCAGGCGCTCCAGAAATTTTAAGCACGATCCCCGTCGACATAAGTCAGATAGATGATGCCCACAAAGCTTATCATGATGCTGGCGTTGCGGTATATTCTACTTACATGCAAAAGGATCCAGCATCAAAACCATTGCGACTGGATTTTCCAATGTTAAAAGAAGACTTAGAAAATATTAATGGACAAGTTGATAAAGTTCTGAAAACAACATATGCTTGGTCTTATCCAGGAATAGATATTCCTCTTCCAGTTTTTCTTGCACACAACAAATGTGAAGTTAGAAAAGGATGCGCAGAAATTTTGTACAATGAGATAATCACAAGATCGACAAGCACTGATCCATTCGAGAATCTTATGAATGAAAAGTTAAAGAGGTGAATGAAATGGCAGAGGGAACACCGGTAGGTATTATATTAACAGGCGCAACAACCCAAAAGGCAACATGCCAACTGTTTCAGTCGTCAGAAAAAGGCGGAATAAGAGAGGGAAAATTTCTCCTGATTAAAAGCGGGCCAGGAGAAAGGCGAATTCTTGCTCGTGTTGCAATCATAATACCACAAAACGAGTTTTATACCGAAGGAGACGCATGGACTGAAGCTAGAAGAAAACAAATAGAAATTCCGAGCCAACTGGCGAGACAATATGAGATTTGTGAGCTTGACTTACTAGCTGAAATGCCAGAAGCTAAGACTCTCGTAATACCCCCTTATCCAAATGATAAAGTTTACGAAATGAAATTGCCAGAACAGTCTGAAGAGATTTTCGGTTTACCAAGTAAACGTGAAGGCATAATCTGGTATGGTACTCTTGCGGGTTACGAGAATGCACCTATTCCTCTTAATATTGAGAATATTCCAATGCATATTGGGATATTCGGGACCACTGGAAGTGGAAAATCCTACGATACTGGAGCTTTAATAGAGCAACTAGTTAAGATCTATGATAAAGAAGACAAAATTCTATCTTTTCCTATTCTTATAATTGATGCAAACGGCGATTATCTTGATTATGTGAACCATTTCGAAAAGAAAAAGAAATTTGGAGCTGCCGCGGCTGTTGTTAGATATGTTTTTCCGACATCTCCTGAACTGAGCAAACATGGCGTGAAGCCTATTGCAATTGATCTGAACCTTATGTCAAAAAGGGAACTTGCCGAAGCCATAGTTCTTTATTACTCGGGTGGAGAAAAGAATGAACTCCAGGTAAATGGTCTTGAAAAATTAATGGCTTATATGGAAGATAGCTCATTCATATCTGAAGGAAACTATAAGAGCATATTTACAGACCTTGAGAAATTTGAAAAAGCCACAGAATCCCTTAAAGATCTCGGGCTTCACGCCGCCACAGCAGCAGCTGTGTTAAGGGCTCTTGAAAAGTTTAAAGATATTGAACAATATTATGGTCTTTTATCCCAAGAGCCAAAATTGGACAAAACGTTTGTTGACAACCTAACCAAAAATAGGGAAATTGCGATCATAGATTTCTCGGCGTCTGGGGCACCTGGAATTGCACCTCCACTGAAGCAGTTCGTAATGTCCTACGTAGCCTCTATTCTGTTTCGTGTATTTACAGAATATAAAATGGAAGGAAAAGAACGTTATATGTTATGGATTATTGAAGAAGCCCAAAATTATTGCCCGAATCTAGCAACTTACAACATTGGATACAGCTTAGCTCGTGAAAAACTTAGTGCCATAGCAACTCAAGGAAGAAAATTCGGTTTGAGCCTATGCCTTATTTCTCAACGTCCCTCGTTTGTCGACCAAGTTGTGTTATCAATGTGCAATACATTTTTCATACATCGAATTTCTCCCGAGGATGTTCCATTCGTAAAGAGAGTCACAGGAGGCCTTCCAAGTTCTCTGGAGAGAAGGCTAACCACATTAGAAAATGGTGAGCTTGTTGTGAGCGGACAAATGTTAACTCTTCCATTTCCCATGCTTATCAAGGTTCCTCCCAGACTTGTTCCTCAAACTACGGGAAAAACAGACGTATTAGGATCTCTGCGGAGGTTAGCTGAAGAATGAAAAATCCAGATGCATCAAAGGCTGAATTCACCGAAATGTACTCTAGACTCCCACTAGGTCCGGGTGTTCCGTCACTAAGTCTAACTGGCTTCGACTTTGCGCCCATTGAAAGCCGAAAACCCGTTGAAAAGGATTTGAAAGAGTTTATGACTTTCTGTAGAAGAGACGCAACTTCTTTGAATGTAAAGGTAATAAGGGCTGAATGGGGTGAAGGAAAGACAGACGCGTACGAAAGATATATTCGCCCACAAGCTGAAAAGAATGGTGAGCCATGCTACTTTGTTTCAACTTCCACTCTGGTTGACAAATTAAAAACATTTGACTCCATTTTTCCAACACCTAAATATGTTGCCAGTTCAAAATTTTTAGCATCTCTTTTTGTTGCCATAGTAGATGAAGCATTTCATCAAGGAATCAATCTCACAATCTTTCCTGACCCATCAGCGTTTCAGAACGACCCCTACCATTTTATTGAAGAGGTGCTCAAAAAACATCTTGATAGAGGGTTTAAGAGAATTTTTGTTTTCATTGACGAGTTTGAGGAGCTATTAATTCATGAAGCAGACATCCAAAGGCAGATAATTTCAGGAATTAAGGAATTGGTAAATGGACAACTTGGTTTGATACATGAAGGCGGCAGATACTCTGGCATGTTACACTTTTTCATCGCATGCACCCCATATGCTTACAATAGAATAATGGACAGCATTGAATTGGCTCAAATGACTGGATCCGTTAAATCTCGTTTCACCTCTATCACTCTTCCAGAAATAGGCAAACTTGAGGCTTTACGATTTCTCTTTGATTTAATACGCTTCAGTTATGAGAATAAATTACCGGGTAATTTTCCATTCCGTACAACAGGACCTTTAAATGGAATTTACACGATCTCTCATGGAAACCTAAGAGAGATGATAAAACTTTTCGTTAAGTTGATGTCAACTGCTGTAGATGAAAAACAAAAGCTTCTGCGGATCATAGATTACGAACACTTTTTAGACTCTTTAAGAGATGAGGAGATTGCTATCTATGGAGCTACAGGAAAAGCTATTGATAGCGAGTTACTTCGCAAGATAATTGCAAACATGAATACGTGGAAACGCGGGGAAGAATGTAAGAAAGTTTTAAGCCTTCTTATCGGCGAACTTAGACCATTTAGCATCAACGAGATCGCTAAAAGATTGGGAATACCGCCAAATGACGTCCATGAACTTATAGCAAACATTAATAATGAATTGAAGAAAATGGGTATAGAGAAAACCATCACCGCACTTATACCACTTTCCGAAGATAAAACATTTAAAACAGTCAAAAATAGGCTCAATATTTCCCAGAATCAAATAATTATTGGAGAAAATCAGATACCTCTTAAGAAGTTTGAAGAAAAAATGACTTTTTACGAAATACATAAAGACGGAACGATATCTAGTTTTATTTTTCTACCTAAAGAAGTTAGAGACTTGCAACTAATGTTTGAAGAATTAAGCGAAGACGAAGCTGAAAATCTTTATAATCGTGTCAATGAACTCTTCGATCAAGTAGGCGCTAGGCGTCATTATATACTTTCACAAGACTTTGCTAACCAAATATTTCCTTCTCCAATATGGTTGCTGATGGATTTTGTTAAAGATAGGACAAAACGGATGGATCTTTGGCGTAAGGCAAGCAAAGAGTATGTAGAATCTGTAAAAGAATTCAAGGAAGGTGTATTACAGCTAATAGAACATACAGGACTTGGAAAATTTGAACATGCAAGTGAAAGAGGCTTGAAATTCTATTATAACGTGCGTCCTGATAAAAAGCTTGAGATCCATTCTTATGTCCATGTCAGCACAGGCAATATTTCAAGTCAAGACATTAACGAAATTAACAAAAATATACGTGTTCAAAGACCAAATTTAATTATTCTCATTTACACAGGCGAAATCGAGGATGCTCTGCCCTCAACCACAGATGGTATTGAAAATGTATTTTTACAGCTACATTTCAGGAAATTGCGAGCCTTACAGCTAATTGTAGCTCAACTTGCAAAGCAAGAAAAAATTGTAGACGACAGAGTTTTAGATGCTAGGTTAAGAGAAATATCTGATGAGGCAGAGATAAGGGAAAAACTAGAAGAGTGCTATGGCAAATGTAAGAGTGCAGGCATTGTTATCGAAGATTTGTTTACTCACTATGCGGAAAGTGGAGCTATGCTTGCAGGCATATTAAAGTATTACATTAATTTCCTCGGTTCTAAAAAGACATCCAGTGAAGTTTTCGCAGAATATGAGAAGAATCTTAAACGGATAAAGTTTTTTGGCGATAAGGAAGTGCCTTTCGCTCCTATCGATATTGAATCTGTAGGGGAATTCGCGAAATATGAAGAAGAACTTGCAAAAAATGGCTTTATCACAAGAAGAAGCGATTCAACGGTTGTCGTGGAACAAACTTCCATTGAAAAGCGTCTTATTGCTATAATGAAAAGATACCCTAAAATACCACTTTCTCAGCTAAAAAAGTTCTTTATAAATGCAGCTCAAGCTGAAAACATCCTAGAAAGAGTATACATTCCTTTGTTGGAATATAAAGGTTTGATAAAGATCGAAGGCGATGAAATACTGGCTATAAATCTTGAAGAACGAAAGCATCAACTTGAATCAAGTTTTACAAACTATAAAATAGGCTTGCAAAGTGAACACCCTACTTGGAGAAGCTTCGCAAAGATATGTGTCACAAAGGGAGGCAAAGAAGAAAGAGACATGGCTATAATTGATTTAGACTTCTTTAACCAACTTATTCACAAAACAATAACTGAAATCGAGGAAGAACGTGAGGAAAGCCTACTTTGCCAAAAAATTCATTTAGCCACATTGATTCTTGACTATTACAAGCAGAAATTAAAGCCAAGGATAGACTCGGCTTACAATGCAGCAGTAGAGCTTAGCAAAAAATGTAAAAAAGATGTTGAAGAAGTTAAGAGTAAAATGGAAAAAGTCTTAAACACCTACAATGATTACTGCATAGATAAGAAACACTCTTATGAAGATATAGAAGAATTCTCTAAACTTAACGGCGCACTTGAAAAATTTAACAAGACATTTGAAGCTACATTTACTTTAGAAGAACTTCAAAATACCTACAAAGAATTTAGTTGGAAAGAATTCCATTTTCGAGAAAGTGATCTGGCAAAGGCGCACTTTTTTAATCTAAAATATGCAAAATTAGAAAAAATTTATAACGAGCTTAGTAGCATGGCTGGAGCCTTAATTCATGACATTAGTGAAGTTGAAAGGGATTTAAAAGACATCGAGGGCCTTCGTGTACAAATTCAAAGAGAAATATCCAGGTATTCAATTCCAAGCGATTATTCTGTTTCGTCCAAAATTATGGACTTTTTGCAAGAATATCAATTAAAACCCATGCAAGCGCAAAGTGCACTTCCAAAGATCAAAATTAACGTCATAAAAGAGTTTTTCAAGAGCCTTGGCAACAAACTTAACAGAGACCAGACTAAAGTACAGCAAATTTTGTCGAAAGTTGAATCTTTGAAGAAATCGGAAAAGAGGCTATGTGAAACCGACATAGAAAAGCTGTTAGAAATGGCAAGTGAATTCTTCGCAGAGTATTACGGAAATGAATTTAAAATAATTAAAGAAGACATCGATGCAGCATTCGATAACTATGAAAGTTTAAAATCGCTTGTAAACACTCAAACAATAGGTTCCTTGGATGATCTTTTCAATATTGTCGAGTCGGCTGAGAAAAGATTTAAAGAAATAATAGATGCCCAGCTATCTGACGCTCAGACTAGGTTTCGCTCAGTTTTTGAGGATGCCAATAAAAAGCTTTCGATCATTGAGCATGAAATTAGAGATTTTATAAGTGTACTTAAAAAAGGACTTGGAGAAAGTATCTGCAATTTATGTGACAAGTATTCTGAAGAAATTAAAACCGAAATCATGATAACTATGGGTGCAATTAAAACGATAGAGAAAGGAGAAAAAACAGCCTACAATTGGGATGACCGCCTAAAACAACTCAACGTACTTCGTGACAAATTTTTCAAGGATTTGGGGCCTGTGCTCCCTTCCAAGCAAGGAAACATAATGCTGGAGATAGTGCGATTATCACAAGAAAAAGGAACAAAATGGATAGACAAGGATACCCTTACCTCTGAACTGGAAAAACGACTGGGACTAAATAAGGATGAAATTGTCTCATCATTAAAAGAACTTGCCAAAATAAATCTCTTAAAAGAAGGCGCGTCGCTCCCTATTTAATAAACCAATCATGACCGAGGGATCACCATAATTCCTTCATTAGAACTATTCAAGCCTAAAGATAAGGTGCTTTATCAGAAAGTAAAGGATTTCACGATTGCAGCTATAAGTTTGCTAAAAAATCGATTTACAGAGGGAAAAACAGTACCTGTAACTAGCAGATATAAATTTCGAATATGCAGCGGAAAGTTGGTGCGAGAAAAGCGTTTCACCTACCCACTTTTCAAAGCATTCATTGAATCACACCAAGATGAACTTGTGGAACTCCCAGAATTTAGAAACTGTATAAAGTGCTGCAAAGAAAGTGAGATATTACAAAAGCATCTTTCACATTTAGGTGATATGAAAGATTATCAAAAAGAGGATATAGAATCATACTTTAAAAACGAATACCTTTTCTTGCTGTTATCAAAACTCCTACATTCTGTAGGTGGCATAAAATTTGATGACAGTGAATTTGATAAACTATACTGCCAAATTGAATCATATCTAGACTCACGTTTTATGCGATTATTCGCTTTAGTACCATTATGTAATTTTGAACTTTTAGGAAAAGAATTATTCTTTGAAGAAGACGCTAAAATCGCAGCTGTAGATAGCTCAGAACTAGATACTCTGATCGATTTCAAAATCATAAATGCCGAAAGAACCAGTTTATCCATTCCTCCATATGCTTTGAAAATCCATTTTACGGCAGAAAAAGACACACAAGTTGATCGTCAAATCCCCTTTGAAAGAATACAGAAAGTCATTTGCACTCTTAGAATATTCAAGAAAGGTGTGTTTTGGTACGACAATATTTACTGCTTTCCTTTGACATGGGAGCCAACTAGACCATTCTCTAGATTATTATTCATGCTTCCTAGCCAACACTCTTATGGTCCTAAATACGTTCTTGAAGAAGAAGAGAAAAATAATTTAATGCAGATTTGGAAGAATTTCAACGATATAAATCGCGAAAACCGATTCGTTAAGATAGCTATAGAGAAATTCGACCAAGCTGCTTTACGTCAGAGAACTGAAGATAGACTGGTAGATTATATTACTGCACTTGAGGCTCTATTTCTTGGAACTGATGAAAAGGGAGAGCTCGAATATCGATTGGCGTTAAGGCTAGCAACTTCTATAGGAAACTCTGCACAAGAACGGGTTCGCATAAGACACGTACTAAAAAATGCATACAAACAAAGAAGCAGTATAGTTCACGGTAAAAAGCTGAAACCTATCCAAATAGAAGGAAAAAAATATTCATTAGAGGATTTAGCAACGCATCTTGAAGATTCCACACGGAAATCTCTTCAGAAATTTCTTCTCATAGCAGCTCAAAAAATCAACCATGAAAAACTTCTTAATGATATAGACGAGTACATGCTTAGATTTTGTGAAAGATCATTTTTTAAAGAAACAACCCAAGAAGAAACTTACGAAATGCGTTAATCGCATTATGTGTTGTTAATTTTTCGTGAATATTCCAACAATGAGAAGAAAGGACCATTTAATCGCCCAGTTGTTATAGGATAATACAAAATAACCCAGGCATTGAAGAGGGCTCGAACCTCAAAAGAATTTTCTATATTATCCCATCCGTATTCTTTTAAAATAGGGCATCCAGTTTTTTGAATTGCATTCATATCATCGTCACTTATGGATACAACGCCGAATTTAGCCTTTCTTTTAGAGACATACCTTTCTCCTCTATTAGGTAGCATAATTTTTCCATGGGCTGCCTTGACTCTCCACGCTGCAGAATCTGTAGACTCACATTTTAAGGATTTGAGTATGGGAATAACTGTTGGAGCACCCAAACCCATAATATGAAGCATGCCTTTATGTCTCTTCCTAATATCAGCTATTATATCAATCGCTTTTCTTCTTCCATTTGAAAGCCCTCTTGTTGTTAGCATTAATGGAACCAAACCGCCAATTGCTATGTATTCTGGATTATGTTCTTTGAAGGCTTCATATTCTCTTAAAGCGCGGCTAATGTTTGGATGGACAACAGGAATGATGTGTTCCATTGTTTTTCTCAACTTTTCAAAATTTGAAATTGTTCGAAGGATTTTCTTTTCTGAGTTTCTTGCTGAAGAAGAAGGATAATCTAGTGAAAAATAATAGTCAGCTCCAGCCATCTCATAAACATCAATAAGTTCACTGATTTGTATATCAATTCCATGCTTCATCGCTTGGAATCCGCCAGAATCGAGGAAAATGGTTCCATCATAGTTTAGAAACTCGTGAAGCCCGCCTTTTGCTTGAATATCCCGGCGCAGTTTTTCGCTTTTGATAATTTCGTAGGCGTTTACCATTAAGGCTGGAACTTTAAAATGCTCCCAGGGACGAGGTCTTCCTTTTAGGGGTGTCCCTAGAGCCACTAACAAACTATTCTATCTCCTGTACTTCGCCTTTAACTCTTCAAGAACTTTTAAGAGCTTTGGCAATTGATATAAATTATAAGGTACATAAATTGGCTCCAGCATCTTTTCTGAGGCTTCACCGAATATTTGCTTATGATGATTGGGCATAAAGACAACATTGTAATCATAAGTCTTGAAAACACGTCGCTGAAGGAAAACCCTCAATCTCTTAACAAATTCTTCTTTTCCTTGTTTTCCAAGCCGTTCCGGCGGGAAATCGTAATGTGCCGCCGGAAAAGTTGTCTCTAATTCTCGCGGGCATATTGTTAAAGGCTCTGAGATAATGAATTGTTGCACAAAGTCATCTAAATTGTGTTTTTTTAACATTCTGATTGTTTTCATGTGAACGAAAGATCGCGAAAAGGGTTTATGGTAAGAACATCCAAAGTACAGGGCAACAATTTTCTCAGAGGGTTCCCATTTTTCTAAGACATAGCGATAAAACCTTAAAACATGCTCGTTAAAAAATAGTTCATCACCACCATCCAAAACAATGCAGCCAGGCTCAGGAAATGAAACTTGGTTAGCTAGGCATGTTTCGTTCAAAATCTTTCCCTCGCAGGAGTAATCAGGTTAGAATAATTCAGTTTAAAAGGCTTTCTAACATTCTCTGATATATCTTATAATTGCCGCTTCTATTCCGCTTTGAAGGAGTGGCTGGAAATGATTTTAATTAGAGCTAAGGCTAATAGCGCAGCTCCAACTGTTCCTATAAGCCGCTCATAAATCATTAAAGGCAAAATGCCAACAAAAGCTGCCCAGGGCAAACCTAACAAATGCACAGCAAAAATCATCATCATCCCTTGTTCGCACATAGTAGAAACAAAAGCATAAAAAGGCACTTTCAAACTTAAGGGAGTCATTTTTCTAAAAGAAAAAGCCACTGCCACCAAAATCGCCAATGAATGTGGCACAACAAAATATGGAAAAGGAAAGTTTTTCACAAGATATGCGGATATTGCCACAAGCAAAAATGATGTTGTAACTAATGCACCAGTCTTTCCTTTATGATATGCTAGGCTTCCAAAAGCCGCACCTGCAATGGGTAATAGGATTGTGAAGGGACCAAACATTGCTTGAAAAGGTGCCACGTAAAAAGCGATGACACCGCCAAAAAGTGAAGCGAGAAACGCCTCAAATGGACTAAGCAAAATAGCAATAACTGGGGTGATTATTAGGTTCACAGCTAAAAAGCTGGGTGCTCCAATAAAAACGCTGATAGGTATCAAGCTTAGAACAACATATAGAGCAGCAAAGACTCCTATTCTTGCAGCCACTAAAGCCTCAATTTTATTCAACTTTGTTTCACCCTTCCAGCCAATAAATCCTCGTAAACTTTCCTCATATGGAAAATCCCTATGGCTGTCTCATCTTTCAAACCACAACCACACACTTTACATTCAGGACAAATAAGCCACCCACACTTTGCACAAACCTTGGCTTCCGTTACACTGAATTTTTCACCACATTTAAAGCAATACACGTAAGGATTGGCAAAGAAAGCTAAAAAATTCTCAACCAAACGAGAAAGGGGAATATGCTTTTGATCCGCTGATTTCTTCGCTGCCTCAAGAATACCTTCGTCGATTGATAAAGTGAGTTTAGTCTTAGGCATACGTATTAATACTTAATAATACGTATTTAAAACTTTTCAAAAACCTTCGAGCCCAGTTGAATGTTATTTTTCCACTAACGCGGGGAGCATACCATTATGTATAGCTTGATAATTTCTTTTTAACTCTTTTTCTTGGCTTAATGGATTTACAGATGCTTTCCACCCAAATTCAAGCTCCCATCCAAAATAGAGCAAAACCCAGATCGGATACATGGCGGTATGTCTATTCGCGAACTCTTCATAGCGGTTTTTTAGCGTGTTTTTGCTTTCGCTTCGTCCACCTGCAGAACCTATATAGATTATTTGACAATTTCCAATATTGGTTAAACGTTCTACGCGGCTCATTATGAACCCTGCAAATCCCACCCCGCCCGTTTACGCTGAACCCCGCCCGGTAAAAAACCCTTTTTAAGGGTTTCACCTGCGTTTACGGAAGATTTTGTTACCGTTATAGTCGCAGATGTAGTCTTGCTTAAGCCAACTCCAAAACGGAGCCCATCAGAGCATTAGCTAGGCAACATCAAAACGAAAACTGGAGTTGGAACGCGAATTTGGAAAACCAGTGGACAAGCTCTTAGTCAACCAGATAGCAGCGGGCAAAAGCGTGAACAAAATCTGTAAAGAATTGGGCATGAGCAGACAAACCTTCCACAGCTATGCTGAGGAGCATCAACTAAAGCGTTAAGCCTGCGCCTTTTCCCCTTCGTTTGCAGGCTACACGCTTGGCTGCCTGCAGTATTTGCGCAGCTTGCTCCTTCATCAGTTTATGCCTTTTCTCGCCCAACTCTTTAACGGCTGCGTCTACGTCAGAAACCTCAACGAAACCCCTGCACAGGCTTTCTAAAAACACAGTCCAAGTGCTCCATGCTTTAAGCCCAAACATCCGTGCCAGATTCGAAAGCGCCTTCTCATCAACCAAAACTTCTGCCTTTTTCTCTCTTGCAAAAAGAAGCGTTTCCAGACAGTTTTCCACTCCGCGTGCTGAAGGCGCCAGCCATTGTCGTGGCAGTTTTGGCAAGCGGAAACAAAGTGGTCAAAGGCGCACCACTTGTCTGCGACGCAAACGGGAGGTTAAAGGCTGCAGCTGCCATAACCGTAACCGTCCCAACAGGAGAAACACCCGTAACATCAAACGCAGCACAGCCAAACTTGACGGAGGCTGGGGGTACCTCACCCATCTACGCTGAACTCAATACCGGTTTGTCGTCGCTTCGCGGAAGAATCGTGTTCTTAGGATAAAAGCTATATTGCTAGAAGAGTCCCTTATTTTTGATCAGCCAGCATGGGAGTAACGTGAAGTATGTCAACGGCTAGGCTAGCGCTCGTCATAGTCGGCGACGCTATGCTTGTTTCGGCGTTAATACTCATTCTTCAAATTGACAAACTCGTTAACAATACACTTTATGATTACGGCCTGATTTTCAGCAATGACTGGGCGCAGCCGTACTGGCTTATGCTGAGGCTTTGTTTAGCCTTTATCGTCATCGCTATTCTCCTCGTTACCCTTGTAGAGCTGCCTTACCCACTGTTCGAGAAAGAGCATAAATAGCAGGCTAGGAGCTTTTTGCCTGTTTCAGGCAACTATGCATAGTCTTTTTAAGTCTCAACTCCCTGATCCGTGGATTCGCCTTATCCGGCGTGCAAGTCATTGAGAAAGTCATCGAAGGCAGCGGCTGCAAAGAAACATCACCTGCCATGTTCAGTTGCAGACTAAGTATTTTTGGCACGGTTCAACGTCTTGTCTGAACCGTAAGCTCTATATTTCCTTGTTTATGTCTTGTTGTTCGTTTGCGGGCCCGTAGCTCAGCAAGGCTAGAGCGGCGGACTCTTAATCCGTAGGTCGCGGGTTCAATTCCCGCCGGGCCCGTCACGTTAAACACCAATTTATCCATGAGGTACACCCTCCTGCGGAAAAGTCACGTTTGACTTCGGCAGAAAACAAGGTGTACCGTCCGTGAAAAGCTTGGACGTACTTTTGGCCGAAGATCGAGCCGCGGAAAACGCAGAGTATTATGCATACGGCTATGCGTCAGCGAGCACGCGGCGGAATCTAATGAGCTGATAATCTCTCGACGGTTGCCTGAGAAAAGCTAACAGTGATGTTTGGTCATTTCCTTGTTCGTGTGGCGAATGTTCGAATAGCCTTTCGCGTCACCGTGCGGTTCAGTGTAAGGATAAGCTTATGTTATGATTAGCACTCTGTACTAAGCAGGTATTTGTGAGTGGCGGAGTGAATTTGTGGTATGAGCAGAGAACAGGATAACCGCAGAAAAGCTAAGGAAAGCATTCGACGCGACAGGGCGAAGGGGCATCAAACAAGGCGGGCGCGTGGAGGAAAGAAACAGAAAAGACGATAGGAAGCGCAAGCAACCGCGGCCGCAAACCCGGCTTGTCACGAGGCTTTGCCAGAAACCTTTATTTTAAACTTTTTTCCAGTGATCTTCGGAGGCAAGCTGACTGTAGGATGTATGCGCACGCCATAAGGAGCATGCACTGGACCAAGCAAGCATGGAGGTTCATGTATGCAGAGGTCCTCAGCTTTGCTGCTGGTGATGCTGAGCGCCTTGAGCTCTTTAGGAGTCGGTTTGCTAGGTCCAGTGTACCCAATATTTGTGGTTAATCGGCTGTCAGCCTCCTACGTTGACCTTGGATTCCTGTATGCGGTTATTCTTTTAACAGCGGCTTTTTTCAAGGCACCTGCCGGAAAACTTGCAGACACGTACGGCAAGAATCGCATTTTCATGGTAGGCGTCATGATCGGCGCCTGCTGCTCCCTCGCCTACGTGTTCACTTCAAGCTTGACACAGCTGTATATTGTTGAATTCTTCTACGGGCTTTCACACGCGCTTGAAAGACCCTCGTTGATCGCCTTAATCGTGGATTTCAGCGACAACGACAAGCGAGGCTTCACCGTGGGCATGTTCGAATCCGTTTATGACATGGTTGAGGCTTTCGCTGCAGTATTGTCAACACTAATCGTAAGCCAATTGGGCTTCGAGCCGCTTTTCATTATGAGTTCGAGCTGCCAGGTGCTCACAGGCGTATTCGTGGTGAAGTCAGTCCATAGAGCTTAAGGCGAAAAACGGTAAACCTGCTGGCGGAGGCGTACGCTCCAGCAACAAAAATGCCTTACTCATCTTTTTTGCAGAAGCCGGAACTCTGAGTAAAGAGACGTGGATGGATGACTTGAAAGCGTAAGGCGCCTGACACATGTGCAATACGCAGACTCTTCGCGGATTAGTGAATGCCTGTGACGCCCAACTTGAAGATCCCTGAGCGAAAAATATTCAAGGCTGAAACGCGCGTAACGCTGAATACGCATGGGCATATGAGCGGTGATTTGCACGGCGCGCCGGATGGTGAAACAAGATTGAAACATATTGCAGCGGTAGTAGCCATCAACTACTTTGTCAGCGGAGCCCTTACGCTGATAATTCCCTTGTTGCTTCTTGAACGAAAAATGAACCTTGCTGAAGTGGGCGCAGTGCTGTCGGTGCTTCCTCTTGTTTTCCTCACAGCGAGACTTTTGTTAGCCGTCGTCGCAGACAGGTTCGGATGGGCTTCCATGTTTACCCTTGTAAACTGGCCAAGCACTTTCGTCTCGACGCTGCTGTATTACACGGCGGCTTCTGTCCCTGCGTTTTTGCTGGGAAAAATCGTTGAAGGATTGAAGGAATCATCGTTCTGGGCGGTCAATCGAACGGCGGTTTTTGCGTTGGCGCCTGACCAGAGAGAAAGACGTGCAACGTGGGTCAACGGCGTGATCTGGCTTGCAACTGCCGTTGGAAGCGCTTTTGCAGGAGTAAGCCTTGCATTTTGGGGATTCACTTTTACAATGGGCATTTTACTTTTGGCGTGCGCCGTTATGGGTATACCTACGATGCTTCTGTGGAGAAACGCGAAACGTGCAGGAACGAATTTGACATCGAAACAAACATCTACGATGCAGTATCGAAGGGCAAGAGGAAGATTTTTCTGGCTTGCCTCTTTAGCGTTGACGCTTTACAGCCTTTCAACTTACCCGTTGACCACGTTGCTTCTGCCAGCGTTCATGGCTACGCAAATAGGCTATGACTACATCAGTATAGGCGTTGTTTACATGCTCTACAACCTGTGCGCGGCGCTTGTAACGCTTAAAACTTTGAAGCATCCAACCAGCGACAAACGTGCATTCATTCAAAGCGCAGTCGGCTTTTCAGCTTCCGCCCTGCTTGCATACGCTGGTTTCTTCTTCCCAGCCTTGGTTATGGCGGTCGCAGCTACGCGAGGCTTAAGCATTGCATTCTTTGAACTAATAATCGTAAAAGCAACACGGGACAGCGCCTCCGTGTCCTTCGACATTGGACTCCTGCATGTTCCCATGCGATTCGCAGAATTCGGCTCGGTTTTAGGCGCAGGCGTGCTTGCGGAGGCATTCGGCTACACACCGTTGTTCATAGCTTCAGGCTTAACCTTCGCTGCATTTTCATGGCTTTCACTGCGCATAACTCGAATGGAACAGCCCGCAGACTGCACGTAGGTAAGTGCGTCTGGTGAATGAAGCATGCATAAACGTATATTGGGTTTAAGTGCAGGTGCAAACCTGCATGAATAAACAAGAAGTAAAGGCTATATGCCGATTGCATCATTTCATATGTGACTTGCACATGAACCTTGAAGGTTTTATCGAGTATAAACGTAGGGAATTCTGCAATGACGTGAAATGTCCCGTTCAAGCCTTGCTTAACGCGCATGAAGCAAACCGTGCAGAGTACGAGCGGGTCCGGCAGACTTGCACAAGCGCATGCAAGTTCACTGCATGGCAGTTTCATCACTGGCTCGTGGAAAAAGGTTATCTGATACTTAAACCAAAAGGCTCCCTGGAGAAATAGCGCATGGATTGGGGAATGAAGAATAGACTCGGTCGACTGATACAGCGTGATGGGAAAGCGCTTTTCCTTCCTGTGGATCACGGGTACTTTCAGGGTCCAACACATAAGCTTGAAAAGCCCGGCGAAACCATTAAGCCGCTGTTGCCATATGCAGATGCCGTGATGCTTACGCGTGGAGTGCTCAGAAACTGCGTCGACCCAAACGTGGACAAGCCTATAATCCTGCGTGTTTCAGGAGGCACAAGCGTTGTTGGCGAAGACCTTTCGAATGAAAGCCTTGTCACGTCAGTAAAGGAAATCCTTAGGCTTAACGCGTGCGCTGCATCCATGTCGATATTCGTCGGAAGCAAGCATGAGAATCAAACATTGACAAACCTTGCACGTTTAGTAGACGAATGCGAGGACTATGGGATTCCAGTCATGGCTGTAACCGCTGTGGGACGCGAGCTTGAGAAACGTGAAGCTCGTTATCTATCGCTATGCTGCCGAATCGCGGCGGAACTCGGCGCCAGAGTGGTTAAAACTTACTACTGCGCCGAAAAATTCGAAAAAGTCGTCGAAGGCTGCCCCGTGCCCGTTGTCATCGCAGGCGGACCTAAAGTTGACACTCAAAGGGAAGTTTTTGAGTTCGTCTACGACGGCATCCAGAAAGGCGCAATCGGCGTCAACCTTGGAAGAAACATATGGCAAACAGACCACCCAGTCGCGGCGATAAGGGCAATCCGCGCAATAATCCACGATGGCTACACTGCGAAGGAAGCAAACGACCTGTACGAGCAGGTTAAAGCTGGAAAAACGTAGCTGGCGCATTTTGCCGCTGGTGACTTGATGCTGGCTGCAGTCTACTACAGTAACAGCGACGTAAGAGTGCAGGAGTATCCCAAGCCTGCAATACAGGACGACGAGGTGCTCCTGAAAGTCATGGCTTGCGGCGTCTGCGGCAGTGACGTAACAGAATGGTATAGACTTCCGACGGCGCCGAGGGTTCTTGGTCACGAAGCCACAGGCATAATCGTTGAAAAAGGCAGGAACGTCACACAGTACAATGTCGGCGACCGCGTCTTCGTTTCTCACCATGTTCCATGCAACGAATGCCGATACTGCCTTCGAGGACACCAAACTGCCTGCGAGACGCTTCACAGAACAAACTTTTACCCAGGCGGGTTCGCACAGTTTGTAAGAGTCCCCAAAATAAACGTGGAAAAAGGCATTTACAAGCTGCCGGCAGACATGACTTTCGAGGAAGGCACGTTCATCGAACCTGTTGCATGCGCAATCCGAGGACAAAAACTTGCAGGCGTCCAGCCCGGTGACGACGTTTTCATCATCGGAGCAGGCGTCTCAGGCATCCTACACATGCAATTGGCAAAAGCAGCTGGCGCAGAAAGAGTAATCGTCTCAGACGTAAACGCTTACAGGCTGAAGATGGCTGAAAAGCTCGGCGCAGACTACGTTATCGACGCCGCAGATGATACGCCTCGAAAGCTGAGAGAAATCAATGACGGAAGACCCGCAGACCACGTGATCATCTGCACAGGAGCCACGCAAGCCGCGCTTGTAGCGCTTGAATCCGTGGACAAAGGTGGAACAATCCTTTTCTTCGCCGTACCAGACCCGTCAACACGGATCCCGCTACCTGTAACGCGGTTCTGGCGGAACGAAGTAGCCTTGAAAACATCCTACGGTGCCGCGCCTAACGACCTGAAAGAAGCCTTAGAGCTTCTCTCGCATAGAACGATCAATGTTGCAGACATGATAACACACAGGTTTAGCATTCAAGAAGCGGTAGAAGCTTTCAGAACCGCCGCAAAAGCAGGCAAATCCCTCAAAGTCATAATTGAACCTAATAAGCTTTGAAATGAAGCGTTCAACGCTTAGCGTAAAGGCGTTCTCACGCTGGACACACCTGCCTGAGCACAAACCCTCCAGCACTATCCATTTGTGGGCAAACGAGCAATGGAAACATGAAAACAGACTGCTGACCCTTTAAAAGTAAGAGGCTTCTGTGAAGAGAAGAACCGTGTGAAGTGTTTCAGACGTGAAGGTTATGAGTCTCCGCGTGTACTTCTCTATTTGACCGGCTATGACTTCTATTCCTAAGGTCATACTTAAAAGGCGAAGCATAAGACGGTACCAGCAACAGCCTGTTCCAGAAAAAACGGTTGAGTGCCTCCTTAAGGCAGCGTGTTGGGCACCTTCAGCGCATAACGCTCAACCATGGCGTTTCATCATACTCTCGAACCCGCAGGTTAAGAAAGCTTTGGCGGAAGCCATGGCACACGCTTGGGTTCAAGACACGGTCTTAGACGATGCATGCAAAAAGCCCAACGCTGAGGCAGTTAAGGCGTCAATTGAGAAATTCACCAATGCACCTGTGCTTGTGCTCATGTGCATAAGCCTTGAGGACATGCATACTTTTAACGATGAACGCAGACGAAGGGCGGAGCATGACTTGGCACTGCAAAGTTTAGGCGCCGCCGTCCAAAACCTTCTTTTGACGGCGCAAACGCTTGGGCTGGGGGCATGCTGGCACTGCGCGCCAGCGTTCTGTCAGGAAACTGTTAGGAAAGTCCTGCAAATTCCAGAAAACATCGAGCCACAAGCGTTAATCACCGTCGGGTTTCCTGCAGAAACGCCTGAGGCGCCCATGCGTAAACCTTTAAGGGAAATTGCATATGTTAATCATTGGGGTAATAAGCTTTGAACCTGCTTGTTGTTCAATCATCAACGGCATTCTGCAGCCTACGATGCAAGCGTTCAGCATAGATTTTTGCTGGTGAGCCTCATGGAAAAGGGTTTTGACTGGTTTATTCGGCGCCGTAGGACGAGAGCTTTGGAGCTTGCACGCGAGCAGATCATGCGTGCCGTAGAAACCGTCATGCTGCTTGAAAAAGCAGTCAGATGCTTCGCAGAAAATGACGTGTCTGGGATGAATCGGCACGTGAATGAGCTGTTTCAGGCTGAAGCGAAAGTGGATGCTTTGCGAACTGAGGTTTTCATGGAACTCTCCAAAGGTGAGGCGCTTATAGCGGATTACAGGGAAGACCTTATGCATGTCGTCAAACGTTTAGACATGGTTGCGGACAACGTTAAAGACGCTGCGCGGTGCCTGCGCATCCTTGAAAAAGCTACGTTGCCTCCTGAACTTCTTGGAAAAATCGTAAACATGGTTGAAAAGCTGGTTCAATGCGTGCAAGCATTGCAAAGCAGCATTGAGAAGCTCTCGTCAAATCCTGAAGAGGCAACAGCTTATGCCAACAAGGTTGCTGAGGTCGAGCATGAAATCGACAAGGATTACCTTTCGACAAAAGCGATGCTTCCGAAGCTTGGAAAGCAGGTCAACATTGGCAGTGTAATCGTCTTCGATGACTTGGTAGAATTCGTGGAGCACGCTTCCGACTTGTGCGCCGATACTGCAGACTACATCGTTGTATTGGCAAGCCGCGAATGAAGCAGCATCGTGTATGTTAATCGGAATGCGCCGCATGCTTACGCTACGGCGATGAGGCTTAAGGCATTAAACAAACTGAGCAGCCTGAACGCTAACCCACCGAGGAGGAAAGCCAGTCCAACGGTAGCAAGGGCGATGTACAACGTTTTTTTCCAGCCGAACTCGCGCCAGCAGGTGGCAACCGTTGCGAGGCATGGAATGTACAGCATCACGACCAACGTAAAGACAACCATTTGAATGCTTGTCAACGACTGGATACTCATGCTTACCGTGCTAAGAGCTTCAGAAAGCAGGATTAACGCAAGTTCCTTGCGTAAAAAGCCGAATATAAGCGGCACAGCGGTCACGGCGGGAAGCCCAAGCCAACCCGTCATCAACGGACTCAAAAACTGAACTGTCACTGAGATTACGCCTGAAAGCGCCAAGGCTTCAACGACGAAGCTGCCAACTATTATTATTGGGAAGGCGAAGTAGATGAAATCTTTCGTGCGACTCCATGTTTTGAACAGTACACTTTTGAAAGTAGGCTTCTTGTAAGGGGGCATTTCCATGATTAAACCAGAGGGCTCGCCTGGCAGGACTTTGAATGCAAGTCGTCCAAACGCGAAAACAAGCAGTAAATCGAAGCCATACAGCGCTAACGCGGCTTGGAGCCCCACGTAGCGGCCGACCAAACCTAGGATAACAACGGTTCTTGCAGCGCAAGGAATCAACATGACGACGAAGGCTGCTGTAAGCCTTTCACGTTCAGTTTCCATTATTCGGCAGCCGATGCATGCTGGAACGCTACAACCGTAGCCGAGAATAAGCGGAATAAAGGCTTTACCATGCAGTCCCATCTTGTGCATCACGTTGTCCATTAGAAAGGCAGCACGAGGCAGATAGCCGCTGTCCTCGAGCAACGCTAATATTACGTAGAAGGGCACAATGTACGGTAAGGCAATCGTGACGCCGGCTATGACGCCGCCTACAACGCCCTTGACAATGAGTTCCGACAGGAAAGGCGAGAGAATTGATGACAAAGCGGCTTCAACTGTTTCTGAAACAAAGGAAAACGCGCTTTCAAGAATTGTTGAAAGCATGTTTCCTCCAGCGAAGATCACGGTGAACGTGGCAGCTAGTACGCCTGCGAGGATTAGGTAGCCGAGAACCTTGTGTGTGGTGATGGATGCAAGAGTCTCTTCTAAGCTTATTCTCGGCGGCGTCTCAATCCGTATGACTTCGCGTGCAATCTTGCTGGCTAATGAGTATCTCTCAGACGCAAAAATTACAGGTGACTCTTCACCGTGAACCTTTTCAAGCTTGTTTACAAGTGTTTCCACACGGTTTAGCACTGCCGGCCCGTTTACGTGCGCTGAAACTCTTCCAATGATGTCTCTGTCTTTCTCCAGTAGTTTTATAGCTACCCATCTGGCGGGGTAGACTGCGCAGAGCTGTGGCAGCAGAGAGGAAACAGTTTGCGCAACCTTCGCGATTACGGTTTCAATTTCTTTTCCATACCGAATTTTAACCGGTGTAGACTTTTCTTTGCTCGTGGCTTTTGCAACGACCCTTGTAAGAAGATCGTCTATTCCAGTTCCTGAAGTAGCCACGGTGGGCACGACGGGAACGCCTAGTGCCGCGGATAAACGTGCAACGTCTACGCGAATGCCCTTCTTCGCCGCGAAGTCCACCTGGTTTAACGCGACGACCAACGGTAACTCAAGCTCGAGAAGTTGCAGTGTAAGGTAAAGGTTTCTTTCAAGTGCTGAAGCATCGATGACGTTTACCACTACATCAGGCTTTTCCACGGCGAGGTAGTCTCGAGACACCACTTCCTCTATTGAGAAGGCTGAAAGCGAATAAATTCCTGGGAGGTCTACGACACGAATCTCATAGCCGCTGTAATGTAGTTTTCCCTCAGCCTTTTCAACGGTTTTCCCAGGCCAGTTGCCCGTTACCTGGTTCAAGCCCGTTAACTGGTTAAATATGACGCTTTTCCCAACGTTTGCGTTGCCTGCAAGAGCAACACGCAACTCGTTAGTCATCGGTCTTTTCCTTCAAAGGCTGAACGAAAATTTTCCGGGCCAAGCCGTAGCCCAATCCGAGGCAGACGCCTCGAACTTCGATTTCGACGGGACCGTGAAACGCGCATTTTCTCCGAACTTTAAGCTCTGTTCCAGGCGTCAAACCCATCTCGGCCAAACGGCGTTTCACGCCAGCGCCGCCTAATGCGCTTAAAACGACGGCTTTTTCGCCCTCTTCAAGGTCAGCTATGGATGGTTGCGCCGTTTCTCGGGGTGCATGCACGAAAGCTGCGGGTATGGGTCGCCTAAGTCTCCACTGCATGGGCGACCCTCCTGAAAGTCTTGACATGAACGCTGGAGGCAAGGTCACGTCGTAAACGATGGCTGCGGCGCGCTGAAGTAAAGGTGATAAATGAGGAGTCACGTGCGGTGACCCTTAGGATGGCACCGATCGTGATTCCGTTCGCGGCAAGTTCTTTTAAGCATGCAGTTGTCTCGTCGGTTATCAACGCAACGCGGTACGTCCTGTTTATTCGCGCCTCAGTCAACGGTATGTACAGTTCCTCTTTTATCATGCCGTCTGCGGCTGGAATCGGGTTGCCATGCGGGCAACGCTTAGGGTAGCCTAGCTTCTCGTCGAGCAGAGACGTTACCTCAGGTGTCAGGGCATGCTCAAGTTTGCAGGCTGCCTCATGAACGCTGGTCCACTCCGCGCTAAGCAAGTCCGTCAGCAACCTCTCTGCAAGTCTGTGTCGACGTATGATTCCTAAAGCAAGCTTTTCGCCTTTCACGGTCAGTCTGACTCCGTGGTATGGTTCATGCTTCACCAAACCGTGATTTTTGAGGTGCGCCACCGTGTTCGTTATGGAGCCTGGAACGACATTTAATGCCTTGGCTAAATCGTTCGTCTTTGAAACGCCTTTTCTTTTCTGGAGCTTGTAAATTACTTCAAGGTATTCTTCAGCTTCAGCCGACAGGTCTGCCTCCATCGTTCCTTCACCCTCTTGTTTCTAAATTACGAGTATAAATTGCGAGAGCTCGTAATTTAATGAGCGCCGCTAAAAGTAATAAACATTGTGCCCAAGAAAGAAGGACGCGCTCAACTGCTACGCACGAATCATTACGAGAAGCATCTTGAAAAGTGAAAGCGCGCTAAGAAAATGCGGCATGCTTGCAGACATCATTATGGCGTCGCCTTAACTTACATGGAAACTTTGTCCGCCCAACACAGTCACGGCTTCGCCTTCAAGCACAAGTATAAATGCATCGCATGGTGCAAAGTGTTCGCTTAGACCCTGACCGTTGCCAAACGCAAAAACCACTACGGACAGCTGTTTTGTCGATTATCGCTCGACTCACAACCGCACGTGTTTGATAATTCACCATACTCACGAGACGAAAAGACTGCGTTACTGAACCTGCACCTGCACTATCATTGTTATTCATAGACACGTAACAAAAATAGGAAACGCCGGGAAGAATGTTATAAACCCTTCAGGAATAGAGCGTTTCATTCCTGAGAAGTTGCCTTGGAAGACTTGCTTCAGGCTTGCGTCGTCAACACTTTTCTTTCGTTGTCCCAACGCTTGAAGACTTCCTCGGTGATCTGCCGTCTTAAATCAAAGATAACTTCTGGGCGTTCAACATAGAAGTACACGGTGTACACTCTTTCTGTCCCGCTTGACCGCGCAACCATGTAATGCGGCTGCATAGGCATTGGGTGGTCAATTCGGGCGAAGACATCCTCGAAAATCTTCGCGGTTTTTTCCGCAGATAATTCATGACTTAAGCCTATTTCAAAAGTATAGCAGTATGTGTCGCCTTCTTCACTACTTTCGTACAGGAAGTTTGTTATGTCCCTGTCGAGAACCTGCAGATTACTCATCGACACCACGTTCTTTCCGATGGTAAGTATCTTTGTGTAGTTCAGCGTCACTTCCTGCACGACGCCTTCAACGTTACCGACTCGAACGTAGTCGCCGACCTTGAACGGTCGCGCTGCGAGCAGAAAAAGGCCTGCAACAAAGTTTCCAATAGTCCGCTGCGAAGCAAAGCCGACGGCTGCGCCGCCGATAGCTGAAGCTGAAAGAATAATTTCAGGCTGAACACCGCTTATGCGGCTAATGGCAAGCACAGCGCCGAGGAGTATCAGTACCCGAAAAGTCAGCGTCAGATTGTTCGCGGTGCTTCTTTCAAGCTTTGCCCGCCTAGCGAACCGCGACAGGTAACGCGTGATCAACCGCTCCATGGTTATGGCCACTGCGGCCACAATGACTATTTCAATGATTACAGTCCAACTGACTCCGAAAAGCCCATTGTCAGCCAATTTTCACCAACCACGAACTGCCATGTGCGCTTGCACCGTATAACTTTTTCGTGTTCACACACTCTTCCCAGAACACGAGACACTTCATTGAAAAGGTTTCTCGGCGTCTAAACAAGCACATGTTCACTCCGAGCTGAACGCGCCGTAGCTGTTGCATGAAGCGTATGTTAAGCCGGAAAGGCACAAATGTTTTCGGCACACAACGCGCCTCAGCTGAGAAACAGCATTCTTAACCATAAACGAATACTTGAATGGCGGACAGCTGAATAAGCCATTCTGGGAAAAATCATATATGTCGAGAATGATCAAAGTGTTCTATTAACTCATAGTGAAGCTGTTGCTTCAGGGGGGCTTTGTTGCTGTCTGCTTAACGCGGTTTTCTATTCATGAGGCAAACGGCGAGGCGTAAATTTTATGCCGCAGCACTTTCTTTTGAAATACTTTAACAGATGGCGTATCGCCCTTGCAGTGTTTCTTCTTGTTTACGCGATTCTGCTGGTTCATGGGCTGGATCAGGCACCTATCGAGTGGGACGAGACGAATCATCTTAACGGTGGCTTACTGCTCTTTCACGGCGAATTCGATAGGTACGTGCGGTTGAACGCATTTTATCCGCCGCTGGACGACTTGCTGACTGCTACTTTTTACATTCTGTTCGGCCCAAGCCTTTTTTCAGCTAGACTGTTGTCCGTGATGTTCAGCCTGTTTTCACTTTGGGTCTTGTTCGAATTCGCAAGTTTCATGTACGGGTTTAGAACGGCTTTTCTGTCCGCTGTCTTGCTTGCAGTGATGCCTGGGTTCGTTAATCTTTCCAGGTTAGCGTTGATAGAGTCTTTGCTATTATTTTTCTTCTTGCTTTCGATGGCGCTGTACTTTGTTTGGTTGAAAACGTGGAAAACCGTTTATTTGCTTTTCAGCGGTGCCGCATTAGGCTTGGGTTTTCTCGCGAAGTACCAGGCGGTTGTTGCAGTTTTGCCGATGCTTGTCAGCCTGTTCGTTTTTTCCCGCGGAAGACGCAGACGAATCACCAATCTACCGTTCTTATTCATCGCCGCCTTAACTGTAGCGTTGCCCTGGGTCTTACTGGTCTACCATGTTTATGCTTCAGGAATGCTTCAGGAATGGTTCTACGCGATTGCTGTGGGAAACCCTCAGAAGGCACAGTACAGCAGCCGTTTTCCAGCGCCTGTGTTCTATTTGATTGAGTTAACGTGGCCGTACGGAACAGTGCATCCAATTTCACTTTTCTTGTATATCATAGGGCTCACAGGGTTAGCGTTCTTCACAGTCAGAAGGAGAAGGGAAGACCTGTATCTCGTAATCTGGTTCCTTTCACTCTACGCCTTTTTCACAGCGATAGGAAACAGGGAATGGCGCTATATGCTTCCAGTTTTTCCTGTATTAGCCGTTTCTGCTTCATCGTCCTTGACGAACACTGCTGAAAGCATCCGAAGAAGCAAGTTTTCAAAACGCAAAAGACAGGTTCTCTCCGTTTTGCTGGTCACGGTGATTTTAGCATTTACCACATACAGCTGCGTTGACGCGTGGTATTGGCAGGCCAAGGCTGACGTGCATGTACCAGTCGAAGAAGCAGTGTCCTACGTTGGGCAGAGACTTGTCGACAACGAGTCTGTGGCTGTCTTGTGTCCCTTCAACCTCCTCAGCCAAAACATTGTACGCTTTACGCTACGAGCAGAAAGAATCCAGAATCCTGTGTATCAGTACCCAAACCTGCCAGTGGACGCATACACGCCTAACTTTGACGTGGAAGAACTAATCCAGCAATGTGTCTCACATAACACAAGGTACCTCTTGCTTTACGATAACAATGCTGAGTACCACTTCTTTAACACAAGCCTAACAGTAGAGAAAGTTTACGACATACTCATCAAAACTGGAAGGTTCACTCTTCAAGCCCGCGTCGGAAGCAGCCCACGCACGATCTCAATCATCGAATTTAGTCACTGACATCCTCGACGTAGCCCTTGCGTAAACGTGGAAACACGCGTGTTCGCTTTGGATTTGCTCCGCCAACCATTACCGCAGTGTGCTTGTGCCTTTTGCGACGTGTTTTCCCTTTTGACAAACAGCAACGATTTATAAATGCGCGGAGCAGAATAGTACCGTTGAAACGGAGTGCGTATCAGTGAAAGCCTTCATCGTCCAAGTTCCCTTCGGCTTCATATTCTGTGACGAACAAAAACGGGTGGTTGGAAAAACCTTTTTTCCAAAAGACCCCCAAGCGGCGGCTAAACTTGCAGTCGCCGCTGAGTCGGGCAGTCTGCCAGAGGAAGCCTACTCTTTGCTGCGTTCTCTAAGAGATTCAGGCTACGATGTTATGGTTTTCGAGAACGCGGAGCTTGCGAAGGAGGCGGAGAAACGCCTAAACGTCAAAGTTGAAGTGTCCAAGCCTTCAGAGGCAGGTGAACATCTCCGCAGTCGAGGAGATGTTTTGGCAGTCGAACTTGGATTCGTCAACGACATGGGGGAGTTGAAGGCTTGGACACGGGATGTCGCGATGGAAGTTGCTAAGCTGCGGGTTAAGGTTGCGGTGGAAAAAAGAGACCTGATGGTGGCTCAGGCCATTCAAGCATTGGATGACCTTGAGAAAACGTTAAACTTGTTCATGGGCAGACTGCGTGAATGGTATGGAATCCATTTCCCAGAGCTTGACAGGCTTGTGGAGAAGCATGAAACTTACGCTCGACTAGTCATGAAACTCGGGAATAGACGTAACTATACGTGTGAGGCGCTTGAGGCTGAGGAAGTTCCTAAGGCAAGGGCTGAACACGTCTTTAGCGCAGCTCAAACTTCAATGGGCGCTGACGTTTCTGACGTGGACATGCCCCAGATAATTGCGTTCAGCAGGTCAATCCTTGAGTTGTACGAGTTGAGACGGTCGTTGGAAAAATACATCGACGACGTCATGGACGAAGTGGCGCCTAATACAAAGGCAATTGTTGGGTCACTTCTCGGCGCGCGGCTCATAGCCGTGGCGGGCAACCTTAAAAACCTGTCACTTCGACCGTCCAGCACTATTCAGGTGCTCGGCGCGGAGAAAGCCCTTTTCCGCTCGTTGAAAACAGGTGCTAGACCACCTAAGCACGGGCTGATTTTTCAGCACACCCTACTTCATGAAGCAAAAAGGTGGCAACGGGGCAAAATCGCTAGGGCCGTCGCCGGCAAACTTGCAATCGCTGCAAGAATCGACGCATTTGGCGGAAACTACATGGGCGACGTGTTGAAGGCAGACTTGGACAAGAGGATCGCGGAGATACGTGAAAAGTACAAGGAGCCACCACCAGCTCAACCGAAGGTTCCTGAACATAAAAAAGCAAGAGAGAAGCTTTATCGGGAAAAGAAGCGTAACAAGCGGAGAAAGAATCGACGTGCAAGTTAAGGTTAAACCGCACCCGAAGTTTCCAGCTGTTTTTCAGGTTACGCTTGAAGAAGGGTCACACCGACTTGCAACCCGAAACTTAACGCCTGGAAGACAAGTCTACGGTGAAAGACTGGTTAAGTATAAAGGCGTCGAATACCGTATTTGGGATGCTTTCCGAAGCAAGCTTGCGGCAGCCATACTTAAAGGTCTCCAAACTCTTCCCATAAAACCGAACGCCCGCGTTCTGTACCTTGGAGCAGCCTCGGGAACCACGGCCAGTCACGTCTCAGACGTCGTGGGCGAAAAAGGACACGTCTACTGCGTGGAATTCGCTGCAAGGTCGCTGAGAGACTTAATCAATAACGTCTGCGCCTTCAGATTGAACATGACGCCTTTCCTTGAAGATGCGCGTTTACCTGAAAAATACGCCACGTTAATCCCTGAAAAAGTAGAATGCGTATACTGTGATGTGGCTCAGCCGGAACAGGCGAAAATCTTAGCTGACAATGCAGATTTTCTGTTGAAGAAACCTGGCTGGGGAATGCTAGCGGTTAAAGCGCAGAGCATCGACGTGACTAAAGCGCCGTCTGAGGTTTACGCGCGCGAGGTCAGCGTGCTGAAAAAACGCGGCTTCACCGTAGACGAAACTATAATGCTGGAGCCGTACGACAAAGCACACGCGATGGTCGTGGCTCACAGATAGAGAACCATGGCTTAATTCAGCCAATTTCCCTTTTTAATGTTTAACTGCGAAAGCTTGAAGCATGGTTTATATCGTTCCAAGCAGCTGATTACCAGCAGAGACGGTAGAATGACGTCCGGGGAAGGAAAGAACGCGCAGGCACTTCAACGTATGCTTGAAGGCGCAGGCTTTCAGGTTTCCCGCGTCTGTTGTAACCGCCAGAGCTGTTTCGATTTTGCCGCGGGAAAAAACGGGGTAAAAGTTTTATTCAAAACTTATGTTGACGCAAACGCGTGTTCGGCTCGAAACGCGTACGAGCTTAAGGTTATTGCAGGATGCTTTTCTGCCACGCCTTTAATAGTCAGCCGGAAAGTGAACGATGAATCACTCGAAGATGACGCAGTCTATACTCGCCATGCCGTTTACGTGGTTACAGAGGGAACTGTTACGAACGTGGCTTGCCGAAGCGTTGACCCTCTGGTGTACGTCGGGCCAGGAGGTTACGCTGTTGAAGTTGATGGCAAGCTGGTTGAGCAAAGACGACGTGAGCTTGGACTTTCAGTCGGAAAGCTTGCTGACATGGTGGGTGTTTCACGGCGAACCGTATACGGCTACGAACACGGGATGACTAAAGCATCGGTCGCTTCAGCCTACAACCTTGCAAGGGCTCTGGGAATCCCTGTCGCTAAACCGATACGTATTCTGGAAAGCACTCCGAAAACGAAGAGTTGCCTTGTGTCACGCGCTAAACGTGCATTTGGCAGACGCCGCGTTTTCAGAAAAATTCTTCGCAAACTTACCTTCTACGGCGCACTTCCAGTTTCAAAAGCACCTTTCGACTTTGTCTTCAGAAACTCGAGTGAAAATCAAGTAATAGTGGGGCTCATCGTTTCACAGGAAGACGAAGGCGCCGCAAACAGAATGGAAGAAACTCTGAGCGTGTGCCGTGTGGTTAACGCCAAGCCTGTTGTAGTAGCTGAAAAACCGTTAAGGACTAGCCTTGACGTTACATGCATTCGCACCGACTATTTCCGTGGAGCACGTAACTTGAAAGCTTTAGCGAGAAGTGGCTAAAAAAGGCGTTCTTGGCGTACAAAAGCCTTTTTCTTCATGTTTCTTGCAGTTTTCCAAGATTTTCGAACAAAATCGGGATATTCGCAGTTTGTTTGAAGCCACTGCTCAAGAAAACGCAGAGTCCGCTTGTCACCTGCGTAGCCGCTGCCGAAATCTCCGTAGGTTTCAGCTAACTGTTGCACGACGCGGTCTCGTTCTACTTTCGCAATTATGGACGCAGCAGAGACGACGGGGAAGTCAACGTCGGCTTTATGTTTCGAAACAACCGTAGCCTTGCAATGTAACGTTTCTCTAACGTGAACTCTAAAACGTTCTTCCAGCACGTCTGCCGCGTCAACATACGCTATGTCGGGTTTTAAAGCGTCGATTACACGTGCAAACGCTATTGCCTCCAGCCTGTTCAGCTTATGGAGGCGCCTGCCGCATTCTACAGCCTGGTCGATTTCGATGGGCGACAAGCACGTTGTAAACCAGCCATCCGCAACCGTTTTTATGAGTGACGAAAGCTTCTCACGCCTATGAGGCGACAGCTGCTTGGAATCTTTCACACCGGCATTTACGAGCAAACAAAGGTTTTCCTCCTTAATTGAAACACCCGCCACGACTAGTGGACCGATGACGCAGCCGCGTCCAGCTTCATCCACGCCGGCAACGATCACAGTTCCACATCCCTCGGTAACGTTTCAAGATTTTACCATGTTTACGGCTATAACCGTTTCCGCTTGAACACTTGCAGCGGAAGAGACAGCTTGTTTTCGAGCATAACGCAGCGAAACATCTTCTTTCATGAAGACAACCGCACAGTTGCCTTCAACGATGTATCCGCCAAAAACATGGTCGATCAAAGTTAAGCCGCAGACAATGCATAATCCATTTGCGGTTCAGTGAGCTTTTGCTGAAAGAAGAGCCAAAATTCGCGTCGCTAACTCTTCCGGAAGCCTATCTCGATTCTCATAAGTTACATCAATGACTTCAGCGTCTTCGCGTGACTTGGCATTGTCGATCAAGGCGTCTCGAGCTTTCCAGTGAACAACGCCCAGAAGCATCTTGCTGCTTTGTAGGGCAGACCGTGTTGCCATTCTGAAGTTGGCTGAGAAAAGCTCCATCGGGCCGACTTCGTCAATGACGATTACGTCGCAGTTTTCTAACGCAAACATCACGGCTTTGACGCCTACGGCATCAAGGGCTTCGACGTTCACATGGTATTTGCCGAAGCGTACGCCTGTTTCATAGTTTACATGAGCAAGCCATTCTTGTTTTCCGCTGTATACGTCGGTTACACTGAAGCCTACACGTGTGCCGCAAAGGCGGCTTTCCTGAGTGATCATGCCGCCAACTGTGTAGCCCTCAGCCTTTACTGTTGCAGCAGTTTTGGCGATTATTGTAGTTTTCCCTATTCCTGGCGGCCCAACGAGGAAGAAAACGCGTTTTTTCATTCAGCTCTAAGCCTTGTACCAGAAGGGTAATATCAAGCCTAAAATCCTTTTCATCCTCATGACAGCGGATTTAGGTTTTCCCGTTGAAACAGTGAAGGAAGGCAAGGTCAAAGTTGTCGTTCCCAAACTTGAAGCCTTTGTAAAGAAGCCGTCGGACTATGCGCCTTCTAAGGCACCTGTCTTCTACAACCCGGTTATGGAGTTCAACAGAGATGTCGCCGTGATATCAGTTAGAGCCTACAGGCGAAGCGTTGGTCATGATCTTTCAATCTGCGAGCCGCTGACTGGGACAGGCGTCAGGGGAATACGCTTCGCAGTTGAGGCCCCAAACACGAAGGTTGTGGTCAGCGACATCAACGAGCACGCCTTCAAACTTGCATCGCACAACGTAAGCCTGAACGGCGTCAACGACACCGTTTCAGTTTGGCATTCAGACGCGAATTGCTTGTTGAGCTGTCACGCTGCGCCACATGAACGGTTCGACGTGGTCGACGTTGACCCTTTCGGTTCGCCTGTACCTTACGTAGACTCGGCCGTTCGGGCACTGCGAGACGGCGGGCTCATAGCTTTGACCGCGACTGACCTTGCGGCGTTATGCGGCGTTCATCAAAACGCCTGCTTCAGAAAGTACGGCGGGAAACCATTGCATACCGAGTACTGTCATGAACTTGCAGTTCGGCTTCTATCAGGCTGTTTAGTAGCGCAGGCAGCCAAGCATGAAATGGGCATTTCAGTAGTTTTCAGCCACGCTTCAGACCATTACGTGAGGGTTTACGCCACTGTTAGTCACGGGGCGGAAAAAGCGAATGCGTGCCTCCGCCAAATTGGTTATGTGCTACACTGCTTCCAGTGTTTCCACAGGGAAAAAGTGTTCCAAACGCACACTGCACGGGTAGACCAGTGTCCAGAATGCGGCGCAAAAATGGGGTATGCAGGACCACTGTGGCTTGGAAATATATTCGACGAAGAATTCTGCCGGTTGATGGCCGAGGAAAGCATGCATGTTGCATTAAACAATAACTACAGAATTTCACGGTTGATCACGCTTGCAAAAGCTGAAGCAAAAGCTCCAGCAACGTACTACGTCCTCGATGCCGTGAGCGATAAACTTGGGCTTCCGGTTCCATCTGTCGACGCAGCGCTCAAGCTGTTGCAGGCAAACGGTTTCTCAGCTTTCAGAACACATTTCAATAGCACAGGTTTAAGGACTAATGCACCTGCGACCGTGGTTCGCAGATTCATTACGCGTGCAGCAGCAACTTCGTAGTCGAAAAGAAAACAATAAAATTCTACAAAGGTTTAAGAGTGAAACCAAAGTTTAATTAACGGAAAAGGATGGGCGTCAAAGCATGACGGAAAACGTAGCTGTGATCGGCGCGGGCATGATGGGAAACGCTGTCGTTAAAAGCCTCGTGAAAAGTGGGCATCAGGGAAGAATCATAGTTGCAGACATTCAAGTTGAAAAGTTGGCAGAACTTGAAGCCTACGGTGCCACGACGACAAGCGACAACAGAAAGGCTGCGTCCAAAGCCAGCGTCATTTTCCTGTGCGTCAAACCGTCGCAGGTTCAGACAGCCCTGAAGGAGATAAGCAGAGAAACTGCGGGGAAACTTGTAATTTCCATAGCCGCAGCGGTGCCTATTTCGTACTTAAAGCAAATTGCGCCCCAAGCCCATGTTGTAAGGGCCATGCCCAACATTGCAGCCATGGTACAGGCGTCCTACACAGCATACTGCTGCGATGATTCAGTAACGCAGGGAGAAAAGGAAAAAGTCAAGGCGTTGCTTGACAGGATGGGCTTAAGCCATGAAGTGAGTGAGGAACACATGGATGCCGTAACTGCACTCAGCGGCAGCGGGCCAGGATACCTATCTATAATCGCTGAAGCACTCTTTTACGCAGGATTAAAAGTCGGCTTGCCCAAAGACGTCGCTCTGCAAAGCTCAGCACAGGCGATGCTTGGAACAGCTAGGCTTATACTTGAGCTGAATGAAACCCCCGCAAAGATAAGGGACATGGTTACAACACCTGGAGGCACAACGGTTGAAGCCATCTACGAAGTCGAGGGAAGCGGAATCAGGCAGGCGTTAATGCGTGCCGTCGAAAACGCGGCGACAAAAAGCAGGCAGATCCGTGAAGACTTAACCTCAACGGCCGATTCCGAACTGAGATAGGAAAACATGTTTGAAGCCGTCATCTTCGACTGGGACGGGACGCTTGCAGACACGAGGAAGGTTGTTGTTGAAGCCTTCCAGAAAGCACTCCGAGAAGTGAACGTAAAGATAGAGAAAGAGTTTATAGAACGCCGAATCGGCACAGGAGCAAGAGAAACCTTCAAGGAAATCTTGCAGGCAAAAGGGTTAAGCTGTGATGAGGAAACAGTTAACAAACTTCTCAGCGCAAAAACAAAAGCAGAAGTGGAAAATAGCAGGCAAGTTGTCCTTTTTGAGGGTGCTTTGGACCTTCTCAATGCGTTGAGAAAACATGTGAAAACCGCTTTAGCGTCGATGAACAACAAGCCTGTTATACAACATATGCTAGCAGAGAAAAACCTCAGCGCATACTTCGACGCGGTGCTTTCTGCGGACGATGTTGAGAAGCCAAAGCCGAACCCTGAAATCTTCCTCAAGGCTGCAGAAAAACTTGGAACCAAACCTGAACGCTGCGTGGTCTTAGAAGATTCGCTGTTCGGCGTTAAAGCTGCAAAAGCAGCGAGGATGAGCTGCATCGCTGTTCTCACAGGCGTGTACACTCGACCTGAGCTGGAAACAGCGAAACCTGACTTAATCGTGGAGTCTCTTGGCGAAAAGAGACGCATACTCAATTTCATACTAAAACAGGCAGACTCCAAAGATGGCGCGAATGAGAACGGACCACGCTGAAACTGAGCTTTAACTTGAAAGCGCTGTGGCTTTACGTACGTATTAACCATTCAGCCTTGACGAGATGGCACAACAATTAGTTAAACCGCGCTTTCGTAACGCGTAGCCACAACAGCTTGTAGAAGCTGCATGTTTTCCGGCGGCGCATAGAAGATTTCTCCATAAACGTTATATCGATATGTCGAAAACTGACATGTTTTGAGGAAGGAGAATGGGAGAGGAGAGCCCAGCCATGGCTGAAAGCACTTTATGCGACCATACGAAACAGCGTCACTACAGGCTAAGGCGCTTCGACATCTTAAAGGGCTTTGAGCTGAGTGAAACGAGATGCTGCAATTGTCACAAACTCCTCGTTCTGGAAATAAGGGCTCTGCGAGGGGAACATGGGGAAAACTGTTCTTAGGGTAAAGCGATACGGCTTCATTAACTTGGAAAACACGGGGAGCTGACGCGGACAGCGAAGGCTGTGTTCCTGAAAAGGCTTATGCGGTTACTCGTTTTCGGCTTTTTCGTTAAGTGTGAGCAGCATACTTCCCTGCTTATAGCCCTCGACATCCAAGGTTACAAAGGTGAAGCCTAACGCTTTAAGCTCCCTGGCGACTTGGTCAAGAACCTCAATGTTGAAGAAGCGTTCACGCTGCGTTTTTTCAACTTCGATTCGAGCGATACCGTTGTGGTCTCGGACGCGGACTTGCGTTATGCCTGTAAGAGCCCTTATCTGTCTCTCTGCCTTGCTGATGCGTTCGAGCCTTTCAGGGGTTATTTTTTCATAGTACGGAATCCTCGAGGCTAAACACGCGTTTGCAGGTTTGTCTGCGTTTGGTAAACCGAGCTTTCGGGCCACATAGCGAATTTCTTCCTTTGTGAAGCGGGTTTCTGCCCATGGACTGTAAACTTGCTGGGTCTCCTTCACCGCCAAGTATCCTGGCCTGTGAGTGGCGAGGTCGCTGTAGTTTGTCCCTTCGAAAACCGTCTCGCAACCTAATTTGCTGGCTGTTTCTTTCAAACGCTTCAGAAGTGCTTTCTTGCAGTAGTAGCATCGGTTTTCAGGGTTTCGACTGAAGTTCTCGTCCAGCATTTCGTCGGTTTCAACGATGTAGTGAGCGATCCCTATATGCTTCGCGACGGCTTCGGCTTCTTGGAGTTCCTCAGGCGTGTACGTCGGAGACTTCGCAGTCACCGCTACAGCTTTTTTGCCAAGTATACTGTAACACAGGGCTGCAAGTGTTGAGCTGTCAACGCCGCCTGAAAAGGCTACCGCCACGCCTCTGCGACCTTTTGTCAGAATGAAACCGCTTAATTCCGCTAGTTTCTCGTCAAGACATCCCGTTTTCTTTACCTCCGAAAAGCCTTTTCTCAGCAGCTTCGCGGACAATTTGCAAAACTTCTCTGAGAGGCATGCACGTTTCGATTGCGAGTGTTTTTGCTTCCTCATACTCGGGTTTAACGTTCAAAATCTGACCGTTGAGATCTCGGCTCACCTTGACTGTTACGACGCGGCGGACGCCTTTGATTTCAACATCAACGGTTATGAATTCTCGGTCAAGAACAAACCTGTCCCATGTGGAAAGCCTTACGCCAAGCGTGCCTGTGTGCTCCATGAGCATGCGTGAAAGCCGTGCAGCATCCTTTTTTTCCGAAAGCAACTGAATAATGAATCCAGGTCTTCCTTTCTTGGCGAGGGCTGGAATCACTGCAACATCCTTGGCACCTGCCTTCAGCAGATGCTCGACGACGTTGCCCAAGATTTCGCCGCCCACGTCATCTACGTTGGTTTCCAAAACAGTGACTTCATCACTCGCCAGCCTACTGGTTAAGGGTCTGCCTATTATGACCCGCATGACGTTGGGCATTTCAGGGTAATCTCTTTGGCCTGCGCCATACCCTGTTTTTTCAGCTATCATTGCTGGGTAGCAGATGCATGCTTCGTGTGCCATGTTAACTAACAAGGCCACGCCTGTCGGCGTAGCCAGTTCATACTCTGCTGGTCCACCGCGAAAAGGAAACTGTTTTGACTGCAGGATTGCCAAGGTTGCTGGAGCCGGACTGGACAGGGTTCCATGGGAAAAACTGAAAAGGCCGCCGCCGACTGAGACTGGCGTAGCGTAAACTTTTGAATTGAATAGGCCAAGTTCTTCAAGCGCTACAGCAACACCGATTACTTCTGCCGGCATGTCGACGAGCGCTACTTCGTGAAAATGTGCGCCTTCAAGCCCGCTTGGATGCATTATGCTTTCAGCGTTAACTAGTGTGCGAACGGTATTTGAAGCGTAGCGTTTTGCCTGTGTCGAAAGATTTAGACGCGCAGTGGCTTCCTCAACGGTTTGAACAAGTTCGTGACTGTTTTTTCTCGGATTTTTTTCTGATGTCACGTCCACTTTAGTCGCTTGAAAACCCTTTCGGACCACACGTTTCACGTCAACGTTGACGCGGCCGTAGCCGAATTCAGGCGCCTCTAAAGTTTTGATGGCGGAAGTGATTTTTTCAGCGCTTGCACCTGCGTCGACCAGGGCGGCGAGAAACATGTCTCCTGCGACGCCTGCAACTTGGGAATCGACAACGACGATTCTTTCATACAGTGACATACATCTTCACAAGCAAACCGCTGGAATTAGAAAGCCCGCCGCAAGAGATATATCGTTTGCGGTCTTCTCAGAAAATGAAAAATACGACATGTCAACCCTGAAGGAAATTCTCGGCAAGGTTTCGCGTAAAGAGCTTTCATGCGAAGAAGCCGAAAAGCTTCTGCAACTGTCTGCAGTAGAGGAAATAGGTAACCTAGCTCGCGTCGACGTTAACCGCGAAATCAGGAAAGGTTTTCCCGAAGTGATTCTTGCAGAGGGGAAACCGACATGTAGCCTAATCGAGGTTGCACGTGGAATGCTTTCAGCGAAAGGTAGGGTAATAATCAGTCGATGCCGTGATGACCAAGTTGAAAGCCTACGCACATACTTTGAAGGCAAGGCCGAGTTTCGTTTCGAAAAAGACGCAAAAATCGTGGTTCTCAGGAAGAAGGGTTTTGTTGTTCAGCCTACTGGAGGAAGAGTGGGGATACTTTCAGCAGGCACCTCTGACGTTCCGGTGGCGGAAGAAGTGCGCATAATCGTGGAGGAAATGGGCTGCGCTGTCCTGCACGCGTATGATGTGGGAGTTGCAGGGATTCACAGGCTTACAGAACCGCTGAAACGAATGGTTGCCGCAGACGTTGATGTCATTGTGGTGGTTGCTGGAAGAGAGGGTGCACTTGCCTCTGTGGTTGCTGGACTGGTTGATGTGCCTGTCATCGCCGTGCCCACTTCTAACAGTTATGGTTTTGGCGGCAGGGGTGTTGGAACGCTGATTGCTATGCTTCAGTCATGTTCGCTGGGTCTAACCGTAGTAAACATAGACAATGGGATAGGCGCAGGTGCAGCTGCGACTTTGATTGCTAACCGTGTTGCAAGGTTTAGAGCATGTTGACTCCGTGCTGATGCCTTTGCCAGATGTTCGACACGGGAAAATGCTTCTCGGAACGCCGCGAAATTGGCAGCAAGGCATATTCTACCTGACTGCTACGGTCGATTTGATTAGTCCGTGTGTTGAAGAGTGTATCGGGTAGGCATACACATTACGGTTGTAATGTTTATGTTTATCCCCAGAGCGTCTTTGTGCATGATTCATTCTCAGGTTTGTTCGGGTTTGCGTGACAGATGACGAGGGTTGAATGCTGCTTTTGAGGTGAAGCGGGCGGAAAACTTTAATACTAGTATTACTTTTCTCAGTAAAAGTATTACTAAGGAGAGCATAAAAACAATGCATATACCCGACGGTTTCATCAGCCCTTACGTTGCCGGCGTCACTTTCGTAGTTACTCTGATTTTTTGGGCAATCTCTTTCAGAAAAGTCAAAAACAACCTTGACGAAAAACAAGTGCCTTTAATGGCTTTGCTCACAGCGCTTTTTTTCGCAGCGCAAATGGTGAATTACCCGATTGTAGGCGGTACGACGGCGCATTTACTTGGGGCTGCAGCTTTGGGGATTGTTTTCGGTCCGTATGCAGGCTGCATTTCCATGACGATTATCCTAGTTCTTCAAGCGTTCTTGTTCGGTGATGGCGGTCTCACAACTTTAGGCGCTAACGTTTTCAACATGGGCATAGTAGGCGTCTTCGTTCCTGCTTTTTTGTTGATTGCGTTGAACAAAGCGTCAAGGGGTAAAGGACTTTTCGTCTGGGTTTTCATCTCTGCGTTCCTCGGAGACGTGCTTGCAGCCACGGCGGCGGGTTTTGAGCTGGGCTTGTCAGTGCCAATGTTCCATTACGGCTTAAGCGTGGCTGTCCCTGCGATGGTGCTTAACCATTCGGTAATCGGCGCAATTGAGGGAATCGTAACTGTCGCGCTTATCAGCGTGCTTCTGAAGCTAAGACCTGACGTTTTAAGCAAAAGTCCAAGTCTTAGAATGGTTGCAAGTTCAATAACACAAGAAAACAGAGGAGAAGCGAGCGAGCATGAGTAAAAACCGGAAATATGCAAAGTCGAGAAACTGGAAACCCATAGTCGCCGGGCTTGCTTTGGCAACTGTGCTTGTGGCGCTTGGAACCTTTGTTTTTGCCACTTCAGTTGAAACGTTAGATGTTCAAGCAGAAAAACTTGGGTTGACTGGTGAAAACCTGTTTCCAGCGCCTTTTCCCGAGTACACGATTCCAGGCGTGGAGAATGTCTGGGCAAACCTAGTGCTCGGCGTGGTCTCTACGGTTTTGGTGTTTGCTGTGACATGGGCGGTGGCCAATATACTGCGTCAACGACGACGCAGTAGGGGTTCGATATGAGTTTTCCAAAATCGCTAAGAGACCTTGTTGAGGCAACGGAGTCGCTCGTGTACGTTGACGATGTAAGTCGAAAGAAGGGGTTGATGCAATCCATTAACCCCCTAGTCAAGCTGGTTGTCGTTTGCTTTATGGTTGTAGCCTCGCTTTTTGTTTCCTGGCTTCCCAGTTTAGCAGTTTTATGCCTTGCACCCTTGACTTTGGCAGCGCTGTCACGGATACCGCTTCGTAACTTTACGGCAAGGTCAAGCTTTTTCATTCCTTTCTTTGCGGCAGTCATCTCTTTGCCCATGCTTTTCTTAACGCCCGGCTCAGACTTGTTCACGGTTCACACGGGTTTCTTCACGTTGACCGCTACGCTTGAAGGACTGCAGAAACTACTTGTTTTCACCCTTCGCGTCTGGTTCTGCGTTGCTTGCTTGACGCTTTTAACACTTTCAACAGGCATTGACGCCTTGCTGAAACTCCTTGTTTCCCTTAAGGTTCCAGCGTTTATTGTCCAACTTTTCAGTTTGACCTATCGTTACCTCTTTGTTTCGCTTCATGAACTCCAGAAAACCTTAATGGCTAAGGAAGCCCGAACCTTCAATAGCCGCCGAACGGTGAACGCGCAAACCTTGAGGGAAACAGGAACGCTCATCGCAGGATTGTTCATGAAAACTTACGAAAGAGCGGAACGAGTTTATTTGGCAATGAAGTCGCGCGGGTTCGAGCTCGAGGAAAACCATAGAACGACGCTTCCAGCGCTTCGCTGGCGAGACGCGGTTTTCGTCGTTTCAGCCATCGCCATGCTTAGTCTGTTCGTGGTGTTGTAGGAGCCGTATGCATGAAGGATGTACTTGTCGAATTGGTAAACGTTCATTTCACCTATCCAAACGGTGTCAAAGCATTACGCGGTATTTCTCTGCGCGTTCATCGTGGAGAACGTGTAGCTGTCCTCGGACCGAATGGTTCTGGAAAATCAACGCTTATTCTGATGATGGCGGGGCTTCTGCCGCCGAATAAGGGTGAAGCCCGCGTTTTTAACGCGGATACTTCCACAAAAGAATTCAAGAGGCAAAGGCACAGGATTGGGCTTGTCTTCCAAGATCCTGATGACCAATTGTTCACTCAAAGCGTCGTCGGGGACGTCGAGTATGGACCGAGAAACCTTAAGCTGCCCGATGACGAAGTGAAAGAAAGAAGCAACCACGTTCTCGAAATGATGGGTATAGCGCATCTGAAGGATCGACCGCCATACAGGCTTAGCTTCGGCGAGAAAAAGAAGGCGGCTTTGGCCACCGCGTTGGTGCTTAAACCCGAGCTGCTGATTCTTGATGAGCCAACTGCCAACCTTGATTTGGCAACGCGGAGAGGACTTATTCGAATCCTGAAGGAGCTCCACGATGCGGGAACGACTATAATAGTGTCCACGCATGACGCTGAAGCGTTACCCGAACTTGCAGACAGAATAGTCGTAATTAACGAAGGAACCCTTTTAGGCGATGGTACACTTTCTGAAATCCTGCAAAACACGAGCTTGCTGGAGTCTGCAGGGCTTGAACCGCCCACCATCGTCATACTCTTCACCGAACTGCACCGCAAAGGACTGGTCACGCATGTTCCCCTCACAATCGAAGAAGGATTAAAGGAACTTTCAAAATCAACTTGACAAGGCAGTCTTCGCAAAACAAACTGAAAAGTGTCCATAGAACTGGACGAGATGTCAGGCTACTATCACAGCCCGTAAACGGCTTTAGTCTTTGGCAGGTAAAACAGTGCTCGGGACAAGGTTTTTGTGTGCAAGCTTACGCGAACCCTGAAAAGTGGTGGACCGGGGGGGATTTGAACCCCCGACTTCCGCCTTGCGAAGGCGGCGATCATACCAGACTGATCTACCGGCCCGTTTTGCTAGGCGCCTGATCAAACGCCAAGTTGAGATATAGGGTTTGCGTTTTCACTTCGGGGTTTCGTTTTTCACGATGGCTATGTGGATTTTTTTGCCGTCGAGCTCGGTTTCATGCCATTTCGTCTGCGGTTCAAGCGTGGTTTCTTTCTGAAGCGTGACTTTTTTGGCGCGTATTAACATAGCCATTTCGTTCATATGCGGCGTCGCCAGCGTGATGCTTTCCTGGTCTAAGCCGGCGATCCTTACGGCGTCAAGTATGTCTGTAGGTTTGAACCCGAGCTCCTTGCGTAGGGCTTGAACACGGCGTGCTAAATCGCGCATTATGCCTTCGCCTATGAGGGTTTCGTCGCGTTTTGGACTTACGTAAACGGTTATTTCGCCGTCTTGGGCTGAAGCGAAGCCTGTGCAGGCTTCTGCGGGCGGAGGCTCGGTCGTGAACGTGACTGTTTTCACGTTTGCCAGGTCTATGAATAGCGCTTCAGTCTTTTGGAGCGCTTCGACGACTTTTGCTGGTGCGGTGACGATCGCGTTTTGTAGTGGCCATCGACGTTTAAGCTTGGCGTTCTGTCGGGCAGCGTTTACGAGGGAAACTGCTTCGAAAAGTGTTTCAAAGGTTTGTTCCAGCAACTTGTCGCGTAGGTTCTCGTCGGGTTCAGGCCAAGCGTGCAGGTTTATCGATTCAGTGTCTTCGGGTGCGAGTTTCCTGTAGACACGCTGGTACAATGCTTCGCTAAGGTATGGAGCCACGGGGTTTAGCAGAAGCGTTACGGTTTTCAACACGTGGTGGAGCACGGCGTATATTGTTTGGCGACGCTTCAAGGTTTCAGGGTCGTCGGTCCATAGTTCTTTACGTACCATTGGCACGTAAAGGCGACTTAGGGTTTCAATGATAAAGTCTTCGATGGTTGCGAGGGCAAGGTTGAAGTCGCAGCCTCCAAGTTTACAGGTGTAGCCGCTTATGGTTTCCTGCAGCTTCGAGAGAACCCACATGTCGGTGTCTTTCAATGCTCCATTATGTAAGGCCCAGTTGAGTGTGTACTTGTGGGCGTCGAAACCGTCGAATTCAGCGTTTTCCTGAAAGAATCTTGTCAGGTGATACAGTGTTGAAAGCACTTGGTATGGGCGTTTGTTCAGTTCTTGCTGGTCGAAGTTCATGAAGTCTATGGGTGGACACTTACGCATAACGTAGAAGCGGAAGACGTCTGCAGATGTCTTAGCCAGCAGCTTCGTTGTTTCAATAATGTTTCCGAGGCTTTTGCTCATTTTTCGTCCGCGTGCATCCTGCGTTAACCCTTGGAAGAGAAACTGTTTATATGGGCTTTCAGGTTTACCCGTGAGTATTACATGTTCAAGCAGGAGCGAGTTAGCCCATCCACGTGTCTGGTCGATGCCTTCTGTGAGGAAGTCCACGGGTACATAGCGAGCGTATTCCTCGTCTGTGAAGCGGGCGTACGGCGAAGCCCCGCTGTTATGCCATGTGTCAAGGACGTAGTCCTCACGTGTCATTGTTCCGCCGCATTTTTCACATTTAAATTTTACGCGGTCAACCCAGGGCTTGTGCAGTTCAAAGTAGCCTGCGGGTTTTTCGATGGCTTCTTCGAAAATTTCCTTTTTTGTGGAGACTAACCGCTTGTTCCCGCATTCTTCGCATTTCCAGATGGGTAAAGGTGTGCCCCAGACACGTTCTCGTGATATGCACCATGGTTTTCCTTCTTTGAGGAAAGCGAGGAAACGATTTTTGGGTTCTTCGAAGTAATACTCCACTTTTCCAGCAGCTTCGAGTACGCGTTGGTTGATGCGGTCAGTTCTTAGGAAGTACTCTTTTCTTGCAAGCCATAAGAGTTTATGATGGGACCGCCAGCAAGTTGGGTATTCATGTTTTACAGTTTTCACGTCGACCAGCGCGTTTTGTTTGCGAAGCTCCTCGACTACGAGCGTGTCAGCGTCTCGCGCGAATACGCCGTTGAAGACGCCCGCGTCTTTTGTGAACTTTGCTTCATCGTCAAAAGGCGCGTAGATCGGTATGCCACGTTTCTGTGCAGCTTGAAAGTCTTCTTCGCCGTTGCCCGGCGACAGGTGAACGACGCCTGTTGCTGTGTTAACGTCCACAAAATCTTCACATACAACTGTGTGAACTAAGGCGTGCCTGCGCTCAAGCAGAACTTGCTGTGGCACAAGTTTTTTCAGCGGATACTCATACCTTATTCCCTCAAGCGTCTTGCCTGCCACTGTCTCGGTAACGAAGTAGTCGCGAATGCCGAGTTCGTGCATAACGGCGTCGACGCGTTGCAACGCTAGAATCCAGCGTTCGCCTCCAACGTTGACCTTCGCGTAATCCGCGTCAGGCTTAACAGCAAGCATGGTGTCCGTGACTATTGTGAAAGGCATTGTTGTCCAAACAAGGAAGTATTCGTTTAAAGACCCCTGAACTTTGAATTTGAAGTATAGCGATGGGTCTTCGACAAGTTTGTATGAGCCTTCGTAGCCTACTTCAGCACTGCTGAGCGATGTCTGGCAGCCTGGGCAGTATGCAACCACGTAGTAGCCTTCCTCGAGGAGCCCTTCCATCCATGCCCGTTTAAGATGCTGCCATTCACGTTCAATGTACTCGTCCTTGTACGTCCAGTATGCACGGTTGTGATTGATGAAGATGCCAAGCAATCTGTCTGCTTCGACCCATTCCTTGTGGTAACGCATTATGACGCGTTTACATTCTTCGACGAAGCGTTCCTCACCAACGCGCTCGATAAGCTCCCGCTTGTTCTTCACGCCCAGGAGCTTTTCAACTTCAAGTTCAACGGGCAAGCCTTGACAGTCCCAGCCTGCCCAGAAAGGCATGTAGTAGCCTTGCATCGTTTTCCATCGGTAACGGATGTCCTTAATCACTCGTCCTCTAGCATGTCCGATGTGAGGGATTCCGTTCAGCGTAGGCGGTCCTTCAACATAGCCCAAGACGCCTCTCGCGGTGTGCTCAAGGCTTTCAAGCTTTTCTCTTACCGCGTTCTTCTCCCAAAACTCGCGGACCTCACGTTCAAGCTCGATTGGACGGTACTCTGCAGGTAAACCCCTGTTTGCTTCAGCCATAGAGTCTTCAGACATGTTCAAGGCACCCTAATGATACCGCAAATACATAATGTACACTATAAAAATCTTGTTTTCGGCGCTTGAAGCTTCAGCCCCCACTGCGGTTGCTCCGAGAGCTACTTGTGTTGTGCAGCTTCGCTGCAATTTACTCCGACCTTTCTTGCTAGGCGTCTCAAATCGTCGGGGCTTATCCATTCAGTCTTTAGGTAACGGCAAATTCTTTCGTCGCTGAGGCCCAATTGCCTAGCGACCTTGACCGTGTACATGTAAGCCTCCACTTCTGTTGGACGTTCCACGTAGGCGTACCTGTGGTCGAAGAGTTGTCGTCCCTCACGGAACTGTTTTACATGGTACAGCTCATGTATCAAGTCAAGGTAAATGTCTATCACGTCGCCCTTCTCGAGGTAGCGCCTGTTAATGACTAAGTGCCCGTCCGCGTTGTCTATCCACATGTAACCGCCTAAAAGTGTGAATTCAACCCGTAAACTGCGTAATACGCGTTCAGCATCTTGGCCGAAAATGCCTTGTACCGCTTCATGCTTCTCGAGCCCTGGAAAACACACTGTGAAAGGGCGAGTTGAGAGTTGGGTTCGCATCAGCCTGTAGAGGCGCATGCATCTCAGCACACGCAAGATTCGGAATAGCAAGTCTTCAAGCGCTTCGTTCATGATGCGTCACAGTCAGCGTATTCAGGCAAGTTTTCGATGACCATGCCCATGCGTAGCAATGCAGTCAAGTCCGCAATTGTGCCCACACTTGCATCTATGTTTCGATGAACAGGATGAACCCACATGCTTTTCGGTACAAGGTTCAACTGTACTGGGACGCTGGGCGCAACGCCGTATTTCGTTTGCAACTCCTTCAGCACCGTTTGTCGCATGCACGCTTTCCTCACCGCGGTATAGCTTTGGAGCAGTTGTGGTGCCGCAAAAGCGCCTACGCCGTGCCATAACGCGGCATTTTCAGGCGATGCAAGCGCGTAAAGAAAAAACTGCGGGGAGGAAGGAGTCTCTGCGAACCTGTAATTTGAAAGCGCTTCGCCTGGAACTTCGAAAGCGTCATCGGCTTCAGCTACGCTCACGTCGTTTGGGTCGACACTGTTCGGATACAGCTGAGTCGTCTGATACTTTACAGTCACACTCTCAAGTCTTGAACCGTTGAAGTGCAGTCGTCCTCTTGCAGCCCTTTTTGAACCGTAACCCATCTTGGAATGGGGAACCGTAAGCAGCGTGGTCCGCTTGCTCATACTGCGTCCCATGCAGTTGTACGCTTGCTTCACCGCATCGTAGTCTCTGTGAACCTCCCGTGTGATGTAATGAAGAAGACCATCTTCAGCTTCAGAGCGGAGCATTTCAAGCGGCAAACGTATAGAGCTGAGGCGTAAGTCCATGCCCAGCATTTCAGAAACTTGCCCGAGTTGCGCGTATTTCGCAGAGTCCACGTAATCCACGTATGACTCACCCGAGTGCGCCAGTATTTCGCCGATGAATTGAGCTTCCCGACGTGTGATCAGCGCATTCTCGTATTTGTCCACAAATTCAGAGTCAACCTTGAGTCCATATGTATGCACCGTAGCAGCAGGATAAGCAGTTTGACCCGTTGCCCGAAGCGAGGCACGTAGCGGATTCATAGAATACCTGTCGGGTTCAACGTCGTCAGTGTTGAGCAGGAAGGGAATTATGAGACCTTCAGGCGGATTCGCCAAGTCTTCACAGATCATGGCAATTTCGTTTTTGTCAGGCGTGTGCAAGCCGTACTCCGCGAAGTAGTTGGCGCACACCTCCAGTAGGCGGGCGCCAATTATGCCCTGAAGCTCCTCAATCGTAAGCTGAGGGTTTGAGTACTCAATTGACCCGCGCAGGAAAAAATGTACACCCTCAACCGAAGATTCAACCCGCCGGTCACCTTGAAACTTGTACAGAACTATTTTTCTGTAGCCTAATTCTTGCCTGGCACGCTTGGATGCTCCCACTAAGACCTCGACGGCTTTCCATGAAGTTTCAATGAAGGACTTGACAAGCCACCGGCATTGGTCAACAGGCAACAATCGTCAACCTCGTTCAAGCGACTCCGCTGTGTAGATGCAGGTTTCAGAAACACGCGTTCCTAAAAACATTCTTACTACAGAAAAACTTTCGCGAAGACCCAGCCGAGTTAGAAGCTTGATTAAGGCAACCTCTTTCTTAGGCACGTACACAAAGGCTTCGCCAGTAATTCTAGAAAAAACCGCTTTCAGAAGCGAAAACGCCACGTTCGCGTGTTCCAAACGGCAAACCAGCGGTCCAACTTCGGTGGAGTTTCCGAAAACTTTGGCGCCGACGTAGCCTAGTATGCCTTCATCCTTGCAGCAGGCGTAGATGAAACTGTTTTCGCGGGAAAGAATCGCCTGCAAAAGCTTCTGGCGGTACGCATGGTAAAAAGCCTCGTCAAAGCGTGCCAGCGAAGACGCATGTTCAAGACTTACCTGGTTAACTTTGACAGAAGGCTTCGGTTTCGATGGCTTACCGTGCATCACCGCGAATTCCACATCGGCTTCAAATCCGAACTGTGCGTAATAGCGCGTCAGCCACATGTATGAGAAAAGACCGACTGTCTGAACACCTTTGCCTCGGAGATAATCAAGAGCATGGCGCAGTAGAAGCGAGCCTGCCCCGTGTCTGCGAGAGTTCTCCTCAACGGCTAAGTTGCCGAGCCAGCCAAGATTGCCATAGCAAACACTAGTTGCCACACCGATGCGTTTTGAACCGTCATGTAGAACAAAGCAACCCTCAGGCTCAAGAATGGATGCAAACTCGAAGTCAGCCTCAACCATGTTCCAGCCGATCCTGTTAGCAAGTTCAACAGCAAACGCGTAATCGGAAACGCCCATGCGCTTCACTTCGAACAAACTTCGCTCCCAACTTCCATTTTCACAAACGGCTTTAACCAAAGCATAAAACTTATGCACTGTCATATTAATGAAATAATATTTATTCTAAAGCTTTTTCCAGCATATTGTACCCCTAAAGAATCCTGTTCAAGAAGGGTGAAGACACACAAAAGCAAAAATGCCTTGCTGGGCCAGATCAACGGCAAAAGCTTTATACCAACTTCAGCCAGAGTAGTCTCAGGAGGATGGAAGTTTTGGCAGAGCAAAACACGGCGCAGTCAAACATTAAGCCGCAGACTACGCGTGCAACTGTTGGATTCGCTCTTTCACTCGTCGCTGCATTGGCTGTGCTGGCGCAGGGCATAGTCCGAATCTTCAGGGGCGAAGCTATAGCTTTCCTCGCATCTGATGAACTTCGCCGAAGAATACTCGTCGGTTTGGCTTTACAGGTTGTCGGAATCGTTGCAGTCATCTTTGCAGTTCTGATACTCATAGGCGCATTCTTGATTTACACTCCTGGGAAAGAAGTGGCTGGCGGAATCCTTGTGCTTGTGTTCTCTGTGATCAGCATCGTCACGGGCGGAGGCTGGCTAATAGGACTAATCTTGGGAGTCGCCGGCGGCGTTCTCGGACTGCTCAGGAAGTAGACTCATTCTCTCTCTTTTTTACGTTTTCAAATCGCCATAATGCCTGAGCCAAGCGTATCAAACGTACAGTTTAAGATAGTGGACAAAGAGCGTTTTCCAGTTTACTTCCATTACCTTTTGAAGGCGGTGTAGAACGTTCCGCGCGAATCATACCTTCGGGAAAGGTAGGTTTTCCTGTGAATGGGGCTGGAGAGATTTGAACTCTCGTCACGAGCGCCCGAGGCTCATAGCCTAGACCAAGCTAGCCGACAGCCCCGTTTACATGTTTGCGGCTTCATCTTTGATTTCGAAGTCATAAAAATAAGTCTATCTCAAACTTTAAACTCTTGCTTTGATACTGTTTAGCAGTTTAGGGAGAGAAGTATAGAATGGCGCTTCCACATCGGTCGCGCGGAGTCAAAGTGCTTAAGGCGGTTTCTTCACCTCTGAGGCTGCAGATTCTGAACCTGCTTTATGACAAGGATGCCTTGTCTTACACGGAGTTGATGACAACTCTGAAGATGAACCCAAGTCGCGACGCAGGCAGGTTTGCGTATCATCTTAAATTCCTTCTAAAGGCAAACCTTGTCGAGGCAGACACAGAGGCTAAGAAGTACTACCTCACAGATTTGGGAAAAATGTTGATCGATGTTGCAGACCACGTTGAAAAAAACGCCGTTAGGTCGCGTGGTCTGCTTGTTCGCACTTCGAACCCGTCGATGGAAGAGTTTGACGCTAACAAAATTGCGAACGCACTTATCAGGGAAGCGAAGGTTCCGCCTGAGCTGGCGCAGAAAACGACCAAGGAGGCGGAGAAGCGTCTGCTGAAGGCGAAGGTTAAGTACATGACTGCGCCGTTGATACGTGAATTTGTGAATGCACTTTTGTTGGAAAACGGCTTCGAAGATTATCGGCACAAGCTTACGCGAGTAGGTTTACCTGTTCACGAAGCGGCTACGCTTATAGAGTCCAGGGAGCACACTCAGCCGGCTGACGACGTAATTGCATTTGCAGGTCAAACTGTTTTTAGAGAATACACGCTTCTAAACGTTTTTCCGAGGGATGTGGCTGATGCGCATATTTCAGGTCTGATTCATGTTAATGGCTTAAGCGCTTTTTTGCTAAAGCCTGACACGCTGCTGCATGACCTCCGTTTTTTCCTGCAGAACGGTCTTAGAATGGATTGTGTAAGCCCTAGTAGGATTTCCACCCGCCCGCCTGAAAGCCTTAATTCTGCGTTGTCAACAGCTTTAAACGTTCTTACGTATTCAGCGAGGGAAGTGGGCGGTCAAACTTTCGACTGCTTTAACGTTTTCTTGGCGCCTTACATCAAGGGTTTGGATACTGCGAGGTTGAAAGAAAGTCTTCGTCGGTTTCTGTTGGATGTAAATCAGCATGCCGAGGTGACTTTTGGGCTTGAGTTGACCGCACCATTGTTTGTAGCTGAGAAAGCCGCTGTTGGTCCTGCGGGAAAAACATGTGGGAGATATGTTGACTTCAAGGAGGAAAGCTTGAGGCTTGCAGACTGCATGCTTGACGTGCTGTTGGAGGAGGAGGTTGCGAAGCCAATGTTTAACCCGAAGGTCGTGGTGAAGGTTCACGCGGAGACATTGGCGGATGCTCAAGCGGCAGAGACTCTTTTAAAGGCTCATTCCGTAGCGATTAAGGGCGGCGTTGTCTACTTCGCGAACATGCTGCATCAAGAAGGCATGTACGCTGCGTACTCAGATTTAGGGTTCAAGCTTACGGCAAACCCAGCGGATGAGTGGGAGACGGAAACTCTTAGGTCAGGATGTGTCGGAAGCGTTACTCTTAACTTGCCTAGAAGCGTCCAGGAATGTGAAGGGGATAAGCTGAAGTTTTTCGAGTCCCTCAAGACACAAGTGGACCTTGCTGCGAGAGCGTTGGAGATTAAGCAGCGAGTTCTCCGCCAGTATGGGAAGAACACGCATCCCTTTACTATGCAGAGCACTAACGGAGACGCATACTTTAGGCTTGAGAAAGGACTTAGCATTCTGAACCTGGCAGGGTTCAGGGAAGCTGTTGAAGCCTTCTGTCAGCGACCGGCTAGCCAGGTTGAGAGTGTAAAGTTTGCTGCGGAAATCGTCGATACCTTGCAAGGGTACATTCACCGTATGGGTAGGAGGCACCTGAAACGCTTTCACCTCGCGCTTCTTCCAGCACGTGAGGCGGGTGAAAGACTTGCCCAGCTGGATGTGGAAAAATACGGTCTTGCACGCGTCAAGTTTTCCGGAACACGAGAAAGACCATACTACTCCACAGCACGCAGGGTACATGTCCTAAAAGGAACATTTCTTAGTTTGGCCGCTGAAGACTTGGAAATGCAGCATAAACTGAACAGTCTGAGCGAAGGCGGGAACCTCACTGTTGCTGAACTTGGTGAGGTTGAAGTTGACGCTGGAGACTTGTTGAAGCTGACTCGAAACTTGTTCGAGAACCGTCAAGTTGAGTTCTTAACGTACAACAGAGTTGTCACGTATTGCAGGAACTGCATGCGAAGCTGGATCGGCCAGTTGAGTAAGTGTCCCTCGTGTGAATCGATAAGCCCCATTGTTCCCTTCGACAGGTTTAGGTCCGTGTAAGCGGCTTAGGCAGTTTCCCGCCTAAAACAAGCGTTAGCAAAGCCATTCGAACAACGATGCCGTTCCAAACCTGCTGAAAATAGCGCGCCTGCGGGGTTGAGTCGACTTCTGACGCAACTTCGTCGAGTCTTGGCAGTGGATGAAGAATAATCATGTCTTTCTTGGCTTTACGCAGAATTTCCAGGTCTATTCTGTAAGCGCCCTTCACCTTCGCGTACTCCGCAGGGTCTGGAAATCTTTCCCTTTGTATGCGCGTCACGTACAGCACATCCGCTTTTGGAAGAACACCGTCCAAGCTTACGCCTTCATAGACTGGAACACGTTTCTCCACTTTCGCCAGAACTTCACGCCGCATCTTCAACGAGTCGGGCGAAACCAGGTATAATTCAACGTTGAACAACGAAAGTGCATATGCCAACGAATGCACAGTACGTCCATAGCGCAAATCGCCTATCAAGGCAACCTTCAAACCGTCGATTCTTCCCTTTTCCTTCTTCATGGTGTAAAGGTCCAGCATCGCCTGAGTGGGATGTTCTTCAGCGCCGCTGCCTGCGTTAATCACGGGAACGCTTGAAAACTCCGCCGCCAACCTAGCTGCACCCTCAAGAGGATGCCTGAGTGCAATAACGTCAGCGTAGTTCTCAACGGTGCGAACCGTGTCAGCAAGGTTTTCGCCTTTCTTCACTGACGCGGACTCAGCTTCGGCAAAACCGACTGCTGAGCCGCCTAGCCTGAGCATGGCTGACTCAAAGCTTAGGCGCGTGCGTGTGCTCGGCTCGAAAAATAAAGTTGCAAGAATCTTTCCCTTCAGAATCTCGGAGCCTTGACGCGCTAAAGGCTCCATGAACCTGCTTACGTCCAAGATGAAGTCGATTTCTCCACGCGAAAAATCCTCGATGGACACTATGTCTTTGCCCGTAAACTGCAACTGAACACCTGAAATGAAAGAGCGAACCACTGATAAATAACACTTTTTATAGCGTTCCCAATGCCAGGTGTTTTCGGCAAAGGAGTAAATCTTCGAGAACGGCGGCTTCGCAGTTGAACCTCATAATAGTTTAAGCTGGAGACGCAACGAGGTTTTCAGCGTTTTCTGCGGTGAGGCGGGCAACGTCGGCGAACTTAAGCTTTAATGCTGTCACATCTTAGCCATGGATTTCGCTGAGAATGTTTAATTCGGGCATAAGCTTTTATTTGCTCTCGCACATTCTCATGCCGTGGCTTACATGGTGAAACTGGGAAGTCTTTTCTTCGTATGCACAGTTCTCGCAGTGGCGATTATTGTGTCGCCTCTAATTCGTCCAGTCTGTGCTGTAGCGACGGTTACCTGGAGTAAAACCTATGGTGGGGCAGGTAATGAAAGAGCGTATGCTATGGTCAAAACGAATGACGGCGGATACGCATTAGCGGGTACAACGAACTCTTTTAGTCAAGGTCTCATAAACGCGTGGCTACTCAAGGTAGGCTCTGACGGCACACCACAGTGGGATCAGGTCTTCAGCGGTCTCGGCGTAGGCATCGTGACATGCATGGTTCAGACAGGCGACGGCGGATACGCCCTGGGCGGTTACACGTACTCTCTGGATAAAGGCGGGGTTAACCCGTGGATTGTCAAGACCGATTCAACAGGCAATCTTCTTTGGAACAACACTTATTCACAGCTTGGCTTCGGAATAATCTATGGTTTAGTTCAGAATCTTGACCTGAGTTTAACAGTGGTTGGAGCTTACAACTCATTCGGGGATTCAGGTGTCGACTCGTTTCTTGCCCGCATCAACGCGGATGGCGGTCTTCGTTGGAACAGAACTTTTGCAGGACCTGGTGAAGATGAACTCTTCGCGATACTTAAAGCGGGCGACGGGGGCTACGTGCTCGGCGGCTACACGAGTTCATGGGATTCAACTAACGGAAGCACAAACTTCTGGCTTCTGAAAACAGACGCTTCAGGCATGCTTGTTTGGAATCATACATACTCAGGATTTGGCAGCGCTGTTTTGAGCACCGTTGCTCAGACAAGCGATGGAGGATACGCATTAGTTGGATACAGGCGACTATCGGGTCAAGACGATTTTCTCTTAGTCAAAACCGACTCGTCAGGACTGATGCTTTGGAACAAGACGTACAGTCAATCCAACCTTGACGACGCGCTCTGCGGGATTCAAACAGTGGACGGCGGCTACGCCATCGCCGGCGTCACAAACGCTTCGGGTACAGCGATGGTCAAAGTTTGGCTAATCAAGACCGACCCGCTTGGAGAAATTCAGTGGAATCAAACATACAACGAAACAGGGCAAACCGTGCCTACAAGCCTCGTGCAAGCCAGTGACGGTGGCTACGTGCTGGCAGGATACATGAATTCAACCACCGAAAACGGCGAAGACTTCTGGCTTATGAAGACGGACGAGTTCGGCGTAGTTCCTGAATACCCAAACGCCTTGATGTTTACAACATTCCTTTTCGCCGTCACAATCTCATGCATAGCCTTGCACAGGAAGTTCAAGATAAAACAGGGCTACGCTGAGAAGTAACCCTAAAATGGACGACTTTCTTCACCTGTAAGCTACTCCTCTCTAAAGGTGACCCCTCTGCTTCTTCCATCAGGCTCGATCTTCCCTGTTAGGGTTACGGAGGCTTTGGCGTCTACAAGCGTAGATTCGGACTGTACTAGCGCCGCTAAGATGATGATGTGGACAAAATAAAACATAGTCTTTCCAGCTTTCACCTCCTCCGTAAGCAATGGAGATTCTCGACTACGAAGTTAAATGTAAAAGAATGATGCACACCGCTTATTTTTACAAAACGTAGAAAGCCCACACCCTTTTAGGGGTGGGATGCGCGCGCACCATGAAGAGCGTCTACAAATCGGGAACCTAACACCTTTTAAGGGTGGGAGGATGTCAGCGTTCGAGCATGAAAGGGCTTACACGTGTGGTTTTCGCCGGAACCTGGTCCAGCAGCATGCGTTCACCAATTCGGCGGCTTAGCGCTATAGGCTGTAGTTTTTCAGCAAGCTCCTCGGCGGCTTGAAGTTTGATGCTGTGCTCCGCATAGATTTCCATGAGCACGGTTCCTGCGGCTGCAGCTTCGCCCAGTTTCTTCTTTAACACGATGCCTGCGCCTTTTTCTTTGGGCGCTCCTGCGGCTCGCGCGATTTGAACGAGGCTTTCAGCGCTTATCCACTGTACGCGTCCTTTCCGTGTTGCGGTCACTTCGGTTTTCTTTGGGCCTACAGGGATGTCTTCGGGTATTACGTCAGGGTTTCCGCCTTGCGCCGCTAAGATTTCACGAAGCTTTCTGTCGGCTTTCCCTGAACGCAGAATGCCGCTTGCAGTTGCTTTCGCGTTTTGTACGCCAACCATTTCGAGAAGCATGCTTGCTATGGTAACGGCTTTCTCTTTTAGGTCTGAAGGCCCGTCTCCCCGTAGCGCGCACAGGGCTTCTCGTGCTTCAAGCGCTGGACCTATAGCGTAACCCAGAGGTTGGTCGCCGTTCGTTAAGGCGCAATTGACGTTTATGCCTAATCTTTTGCCAAGGTCGATGAAGTCGGACGACAGGTTGTAGGCTTCAGTTAACGTTTTAACTTTGGCGTTGCTGCCTACTGGAATGTCGATGACCACGTCGGTGGCGCCTATGGCTTTTTTCTTGCTCATTATTGAAGGCAAAAGAAGCGGGTCTATTCCAAGCGGGTACTCGATTTGAATAAAAAGGTCGTCTGCAGGTGCAAGCTCCAACGCACCGCCCCAGACGAGGCATCCGTTGGTTTTCTCCACAACCTCATGGATCTCTTTGACTGCCAGGTTGACTGGACAGAGAACTTCGATGCGGTCAGCGGTTCCAGCGGTGGATGTTACTGCGCGCGAGGAGGTTTTCGGTATGGTGAAGCCTGCGGCAGCCACGATTGGCACGACGAGAATGGAGGTTTTATCGCCTGGCAAACCGCCTATGCTGTGCTTGTCAAGTATCGGTGTCCTGTTGAAATGCACAGTCTTGCCTGTTTCAACCATTGCTCGGCACAGGGCTTCGTTCTCGCCGAGGCTTAATCCATGTATCTCAAGAGCGGTTAGGAAGGCTGCGGTTTCGACCTCGCTTAGGTGATGCTCCACAACGTCTTTCACAATAGACATGACTTGGGCGTCCCTTAGCCTTTCGCCACGGATCTTAGCGCGGATATGGGCGAGGGATTCAGGGACGTGCGCCACATCCACGTTCACGGTTTCGCCGCCTTTTAAGCCCATAGCTTGAGCTGTCTCCTCGTAAAGTCCGATTGAATTCTTTGGAAATTTCGCAGCGATGTTAACAATTGCTATTAGTTGCTGATTTCCATACGTAACGCGTATTCGGTCAGAGGAATGGACCCCGAGCGTGTTTGCGCTTTCTTCGGCGAGTAGGGCGATTCTTCGTCCTCCCGCGGTTATGCGCAGCACTTGTGCTTTAAAATTCATAATGCATCCTTGAGTATAAGGGTGCATGCTGATAGTTAAGGATTTTAAGCGGGCGCACGTAAGCATTGCAGTGAGGGCGAAGCCTTTTTGCAGTACGTCGACTTCGTTGATTTATCGTATAAGCCTCTACCATCTGACGTGGTGTGCACTTTCCATGTGGAGCCTGCAGGCGTAAGCCTTGAGGAGGCTGCAGGCGCTGTGGCGGCGGAAAGTTCGGTGGGCACGTGGACAGAGTTGACGACGATGAAACCGTACATGGAGCGGTTGGCAGCCAAGGTTTTTGAAATCCGCGATAGCACGGTGCGCATAGCGTATCCGCTTGAACTTTTCGAGGAGGGAAACCTGCCGAACGTGCTCAGCAGTGTGGCGGGAAACGTTTTCGGGCTTAAAGCTTTGGAGAATTTGAGGCTCATAGACCTTGAACCTTCTGAAGCGATGCTGAAAAGTTACGTTGGCCCACGATACGGCGTCGAAGGTGTACGCGCACTTCTCAAGGTTGCTGAACGCCCGCTTGTAGGGACGATCATAAAGCCTAAGCTTGGGCTTAACACTGAAGACCACGCTGAAGTGGCTTATGAAGCGTGGCGTGGTGGCTGCGACATTGTCAAGGACGACGAAAACTTGAGCGGCCAAAAGTTTAACGTGTTCGAGAAACGTGTAGTGAAAACGCTTGAACGACGCGATAAAGCTCAAAGTGAGACGGGTGAAAGGAAGGTTTACATGGTGAACATCACGGCAGACGCGGAGACCATGGTTAGAAGAGCTGAGTTCATCCACGATCATGGTGGTGAATACGTCATGGTTGATGTTTTAACCTGTGGGTTTGCAGCTTTGCAGTCGCTTCGCAACCGTGGATTGGAACTTGTGATTCATGGGCACCGTGCAGGCCACGCTGCCTTCACGAAGAATCCACAGCACGGAATCTCCATGCGGGTCATCGCAAAGTTCGCGAGGATGGCAGGAGTAGACCAACTGCATGTTGGAACAATCGTTGGAAAAATGTCTGAGTCTGAACGGGAAGTTCTTGAAAACGCTGAAGCCCTAAGGATGAAGATGGGCGGGTTGAAGAGGACGTTGCCTGTGGCTTCAGGCGGGATCCATCCGCGGCTCGTCCCCTTCCTCATCAAAAAACTCGGAACAGACCTCGTCATCCAAGCAGGAGGCGGAATTCACGGACACAAAGATGGAAGTGCGGCAGGTGCGACAGCAATGCGTCAGGCTGTGGATGCGGTGATGAACGGACTAGCGCTTGAGGAATACGCGGAGACGCACCGAGAATTAAAGACAGCGCTTGAAACATGGCGCATGTAAGCTTAACTGTGGCCTGACCTGAAAAGCCACGGGTAAACCCGGCGTGCAGCCTCAAGAACCATGTGCGGCGGTATTATGCCTTCTTCGCATATGAGCCCGTGGATGTACTCGCGGGTTGTAACGTCGAACGCAGGATTCCTCACGGCTAGGCCTTCCGGCGGGTCGCTCCAAACTTCGTTTGGGCTACGTTCCTCTATTGGTTCGTAGTCTCCGCATGCGGTTGCAGGGTCAAGCTTCAAGAGTTCAGTCACGACGTAGAAGGGTTTCCTTGCTTCATGCGCTGCTAATGCAATCATACTCGTGCCAATCTTGTTCACAACGTTTCCTTCAGAAGTTAATGCGTCAGCGCCTACAACGATGAGGTCGACTTTTCCGATGAAGACGCGAGCTGCGGAATCCACGATCAGCGTGGTTTTAATTCCAGAATCCGTAAGTGCGCGGGCAGTGATCCTGCCTTGAAAAGCTGGACGCGTTTCGGTACATACAACTTCGAAGCGTTTACCCGTTTGCCACGCTTTTTTAAGCAGGTGCATCACTGTGGAAGAGTGGCAGTGAGTAAAGACTCGGGCACCGTCGCGGATACGTTTGGCTCCGACTTCAGCGATCCGTTCTTTTGTGGCTTCAAGTGTTTCCAAGAAAACCTCTGCACTTTTAACCGCAACAGCTGCTAGTTCAGACTTGCTGGTGCTTCGGCTGCATTCAACCTGGTCAAGAATGTATTTGACGGCGTTCCGCATTAAGGGCTCGGTTTCTCTCGCATTGTACAGCAAGTCTCTAGCTTCATGCAGTTGCTTCAGAAACTCGATGCGCGTCTTTGCAGAAGATTCAGACGCGAAATGTGCGAAGGCCGTTGCTGCAGCTACTGCCACGTTTCGAGCGCCCTGAACCTGAAGAAGCTTAATGCGTTCAACGGTTTCAAGCAGTTTTTCACTCAATGAAATTTTCGCTCCTGACTATTGGATAAGCGTTTACACGCTATTTCTACGGCAGCGAAACATATAAGCAGATTGAAAACGTCTTAAGGTCGTATGCTGCCTGAAACGTCTTTGCCTCCGGTGTTGCAGCCGATAGTAGGCCCATGGTATGAATCTTTGAAGGACCCGTTGAAAGCTCAGCAACAGGTGCTGTTCAAACTTGTTGAGGATTATTCTAAGACCTTGTATGGCCAAGAACACAACGTTAAAGAGGCCTTAGACGTGGAAGCCTACAGGAAATGTTTCCGCACAGTCAACTATCGAGGGCTAACTCCGTATCTTGCCATTGTGCAGGAAGGCAACTATCAAGCGCTTCTCCCCGAACCCGTGGAATGCTGGGTCATGACTCGCGGGTCAACTGGGAAGGCGAAGGTTCTTCCGGTGACTGCGACGCATTTGAAGCAGATTTTCACGTGCGGCGCGCGTGCTTTGGTTCATTTTGCGCTGAGAAAACAGTGTTTTGAAGTTTTTTCAGGGAGCATACTGAACCTGAATTTTCCATCGACCGTGCACACGTTGACGGTTGACGGAAAAGAATTGACTTACGGGTACAGTTCCGGAACCTACGCAAGGCTTAACCCGATGTTCAACCGCGTGAGCCTGTGTCCACGTCAGGAAGAGATAGACAAGGTTGGGTCTGGAATTACACGCCGCGACTGGGAAAGGAGGTTTGACCTTGTCTATAAAGAAGCCATCGACAAGGAGGTTACGGCAGCAATGGGCGTGACGCCTGTGATTCTTGCTTTCGCACGGTACGTTCGGAAGAAATATGGAAGAAAGCCTTGTGAGTTGTGGACGCCGAAAGCGCTTTTCTGCACAAGCGTGCGGAGGATCCAATTCAAATACGCGCCTGTGCTACGAAAATATTATGGGCAAATACCAGTAGTTGAAATGTACACGGCAACTGAAGGCGTTTTCGCTCAGCAACTCGACGATTTGCCCTATGTCACGCCGAACTATGATGCCTACTTCTTCGAGGCGGAAACGGTTAGAGGCGTCAAAATGCTTCATGAGCTAAAGCGTGGCGAATGGGGAAAACTGATCATCTCTTCATGCATACTTCCACGATACGACATGGGCGACTTGATAGAGGCAGCTGGCAAAAATTATTTCCGCGTGTTCGGAAGGAACTCGTGGCAGACGCGGATTGAGCATCGATTGTACAGGCTTTTTTTCGGTTGGCTACTCTAGGCAGGTGGCGGGTAACGTTTCCGTGCCCTGGCACTGAGGTAGACGCCGGCGGCGATGATCAGCACGCCGATCAAGAGGATGCTTAAGGCGCTGATCACAGGTCCACTTAGGAAGTGCGTCATTGTGTTTATAAAAGAGATCAGCCCGATGAATATCAAGACGAAACCGGCGATGAGCCACCCAACGAAGCCTGCTTCGCCCTTCTCATGTTTTTCAGCCTTTTCAGGCTCCTGTTTTTCATGTTTCTCCGCTTTCTCGTATGTTTCGCGTTTAACGGATGATGATGGAACGGCGGCTTTAAGTGGGGCACCGCATTGAGGACAGAAAGCCATTGTTTCGTCAACTTTGCTGCCGCATTTCGGACAGTAAGGCAAACGTTTCACCTTGCAGTATCAATTATTGCAGGGCTGAGTATATAAAACATTCAGTTGAAGCGTTTAAGTCATGCGAAAAGTTATATGCGGTTCACTTGAAATTAGAGTTGGGAGTTGATTGTTTGCCGCCGCATAGTTCTAGGTCGCAGAAACGGCTGGAAGAAAACATCGTAGGTGCAGTATCGTTTGGTTTATTCCTGATATTAGTCGGAATCACTTTAGCCACTACGCCCGATGTTGTGGGTCAGGCGATAAATTTCGCCAAGAACATAACCGTTGTGCAGGTGCCTGGAGCAAACGTGAAGTTGCCTGCGCCCTCGGCGCCTGCGGCTTACGCATCGTTGTACGCGGTTGCCTCGCAGTTTGCGCTCGGCGTCGCCGTCCTTCTCGTTTTAACACTCATCATCCGGTTTGTGCTTAAAGCGTCTGTGAGCAGGAAAGCTGAAAACGTTGGGAGCATCGTTTTCTGGCTTGGTGCCAGCGGCTTGATCTCTGCGTTTCTAAACGAGGCTACAACGTTGAAGGAGTGGTTCATGTTCTGGTCAGCTATCGTCGCGCTCGTCGGAGCCTCCATGGTTGCGAGAGCAATAGTTATCTTCGCGTTGAAACGCGTCGAGAGGCAAGCATTAGCATAGGCTGCAAGCACTTCAGAAGTAGCTGCATGTTACGGTGAAAGTTGAAGGCGGAGTTTCAAGACTTGCCAGCCCATTGTGATGGAATCTTTGACCAGTCGCACCTTCGTTCTCTGGCTACTTTTCCATTCCACGGGGATTTCGCGTATGCGGTAGCCTTTCCGTGCTGCCCTCACGAGAACTTCGGTGTCCCAAAACCAGTGCTTTGCTTTTACTTCGTGGAGCAGAGGTAGTAAGGCTTCGCGTTTGAAGGCTTTGAAGCCGCATTGATGGTCTTTAAGCTTTGAATTCAGCATCAGGCGAACTAGGGCGTTGTATGTCCACGAACTTAAGCGTCGTTGAGCCGAACGGTCTGCACGACTCTGCGGAAGCATACGTGAGCCTGTTGCAAAGTCGTATCCTTCAACTGCAACGGCGTCGATTAGCGGTTTTAGATACTTCAAGTCGGTTGCAAGGTCGACATCCATGTAGACAAGGACATTGCCGTTAGCTTGCTTGAAAGCGTTCGTGAGGGCTACGCCTCTTCCAAGCCGTTTTTCGCTGTGTATGTGTCTTACAAAGGAGTATTTTCCGGCAAGCGCTTGTGCAAGCGTGTCGGTGCCGTCTTTGCTGCCGTCTTCTGCGATTATTATTTCGAAGGCAGATGTTACCTGACGAAGTGCCATCGTAACTTTTTCAACCGAATGCTCAAGCCTTTCAGCTTCGTTGTAGGCTGGGAAAACAAGTGAAACGTCAATCATGGTCTGCTTGTCCAAGTTCATTAAAAGTACCAGCTTCTAAACCAGCGTAATGCGTTAATCCACGAGGTTGAGGCAGGTATGCCTGAAGTAACTGGGTAAAAAGCAGCGAATAACGCGAGGACAATCGTGAAGTAAGCAATGGTTAACGCTTTACCGCGTCGCGTGTGCCAGTTTCGACTTATGAAGTAGGCTGACGCGAAGCAGAGGTAGGGTACACAAACATAGAAATGGTAGATGAAGGTTACCCGCGAGATTAGGATGTAAGGAACCCATTGAATGAAGAATTCAGTCACAATGAAGATTGCGGCAACATCCCATTGTCCGCCCTTACCGCTTACGCTTTCTTGACCCATATTGCGCGTGCGCCTAAAGTGTTGAATCAAGTTTTTGACGAGGTCTGCTGTGATGAAAAGCACACAGGCGAAACCAACCCACCAGACCGCGGGGTTTCCTAGCACTGCAATTGTAGATTTGACGCCGTTCGGCAAGTATGCTACGAAAAGCCACAGTGGAACATAGCCTTGAGTGCTAACCATTAGGGGCCAACTCCACCATGATGAGGCAAAAGGGTGTGTAGCTACAAGCGTGCTGTGGTACCTGTACATTTCGAACTGCAGTTGGATTACGCCTGCAAGTGTTCTTCCATTAACCATGTCTGGAAGGTACATGAGCAGATATATGCTTACGGCTACGGCTGCGAAGAGGAATAACAGCAGGAACGGGTGGTCGAAGAAGGCTGCATATTTGTCAGCGAAGCTTCCTTTAAGCTTCACCACTTCCTTCAGCCTCAGCGTGGCCAGCATGAGAAGCAAGCCGGCGAAGCCGAAGATAACGATCCATTTTGTCGAGAAGCCTAAGGCGAAGAACACGAAAGAGAGAAACAGCGGGTTAACAGAAGCTTTCCATCCTTCACGGAGTACGCTCTGTAGATACAATAGAAAGAACAGCTGCGAAAGCATGGAGAAGAAAACCACGTACGTGTCAGCCGTGCCCATGCGTCCCATGGTGAAGTGCATGAAGTCAAACGTGAGCAGGAAGGCAGCTGTAAAGGCGCCTACACGGCTTCTGAGAAGCGCCTTGCCGAAAAAGTACATTACAGGTATCATCAGCGCGGCGAAGACAACGCCCATTATGCGCCAGCCGAAAGGGCTATAGCCGAAAACGAGGATGCCTACGGCTTGAAGTAGCTTGCCAAGAGGTGGATGTGTCCATTCATACGGCAATTGCCCGTTCAGGTACTGTTCAGCCGTTCGAGCAAAGTAGATCTCGTCGAAGTAGGTTTCAGACAGGTACGTTGGGGGAACCTGGACCAAGTTTTGCTCGTCGATGAGACGCGTAAGCTCCAACTGCGAAGCTGTTTCTGAGGACACATTTGCGACCTGAATTTTCTTGTTGTCTAAGCCTGAAGCCGCAAGCTCGTCGATTTGGATGGAGTCTGTTTGGACATCGAACCGGACATAACGTGTAAAGCTTGCCACGTTGAACTGGCTCCAGCTATAATAGCTGAATGGCACTTGAAGCAGGCCTACGTATGTCCAGTTTCCTTGGGAACCTTTGTAAACCGTGATGTTGGCAGCGCCTATTTTGGTCAGCACATAAACGTTGCCTATGGCTTTCTCTCTTCCGAAGTCAACGTAAAAGCTTACATGCCCTGTAAGTTGCAGCCCAGTTGTGGGCACACGGGTTAGGCCTAAATTCCACACGACCACCGTGAAGAACACGACTGAAAGCGTGATTATGATGGCTATGTCTTTCCAGTCACTGTTCATGTGTTCACGTCTCCTCCTGCGTCTTGCGTTCAGCTGTGATCCCAAGGCTTTCGCATGGGTTTCCCCTCAGTGACTCCCACATTAACGCGATCGCATATAGGAAGGCTGCTGAGTTAATCAAGCTTACTGTCCACGCCACTGGGTCGCCGGCTGGGATAAACTTGTCTGCGTTCAAGTAGGACAGCACATACGCCTGATTCATGAAAAGCGTGAAGGACAAGACAGCGTACATGAGGCGCATCTTCTTAGCGTTTGGAAGCATCAACACAAGAACGCTTAGTGCAGGGTAAAGGTAGCGCTCGTGAATCCTTGTGGGCAACATGAAGAAGCTGAACAGGAGGATGAACGCTGAATACAGCGTTAACGTTTCTCCCGAGAAGACGTAATGCTTGTGCAGCGTGTAGAGTGTTAAGGCGGCTACGGCGCTGAAAAGGAGCCAGCCTATGGTTGAAAGGCTGAAGGGGCCGAGGGTTACCGTGTCTGCCCGCCAGAAACCGCCGAAAGCCCAGAAGTTGAAGGCGTTAACTGAAGTGTACGCGTAGCCCTTGTAGCTTGTCAAGTAAACATCGAAAAGGAAAACTACAGGGTTACGCGATTCAAAGGGCGCAGCCACAAGCAACGCAGTTGCCACAGCTGTTGCGACGTAAGAAATGAAACGTTTCACGCCGTGTTTCCTTGCAGCTATGTAAAGCAGCAAGGGCATGAGAGCGATGCCTTGAGGCTTAGCTAGCAGCGCAAGCGCGTAGGCTACGGCGGAAACCTCTGGCAGCCTACCCGTCACCAGCACAAGCGCGACTATAAGAAAAAATGTGTAGATACCGTCGTATTGACCCCACACGGCGCCGTTGTACACGGTTGCAGGGTTGAAAGCATAGAGTACACATGAAGCAAGCGCTTTTCTGAAACTAAAACGTTTCCTGACGAAAAGGAAGACCACGAACGCCGTTGCAAGGTCAAAAATGTTTGGAGGCACCTTGATCAAATACGTCATGGCGGGCGTGGCGAAAAGAGAAAACCTGTGGGCAACTGAACCGAGCAGCCAGAAGAGATAGACGTTCAACGGTGGGTAATCGTGCCAGCTTACCGTTTGATAGAAGCGTGGTACGCCGTACTCAAAAGCCGCGTGGATCCAAGCTGCAAAAGTGTTCAAGTCATTCCTGTATCCTAGAACTGGAAAAAGCATGAACCTAACCAGAAAAGCCACTGCAAGAACCGTGAAAACTATTGTCAGCTCCTGCCGTTTCAGCTCCAAACGTGGAGTAAAAGAGCGGCCCTCCGTTTAAGCCTCTATCGGAGTTGACAGCATAAAAGATTTGCTGAGCAAGAGTTTTCCGAAACCAAGCGTTAACGGTTATTACATTGAAGCATCACTGTATTCCATGTGAAAGGTTGGCTTCAAGCGTAGACGTGGCGCTGGAATATGAGAATCTTTACAGTTGGACACAGCACTAGAAGCATGGACGAGTTCACTCGAGTCTTGAAGAGCTACGCAATAGACATGGTCATTGATGTACGGCGGTTCCCACATAGCAGAAAGTTTCCTCATTTCAACAAGGAAAACCTAGAAGTTGTGCTCCCCCAGTCAGGCATCGCATATGTCCACTTCGCTGACCTCGGCGGATTCCGTAAAGAGGGGTACCAAGCTTTTTCCAAATCGGAAGAGTTCCACAAAGCTCTAGAGAAGCTTCTGAAACTTGTGGAGGGAAAAAACGCGGCAGTCATGTGCGCGGAAATCCTCTGGTGGCGATGCCACCGAAGATACATCGCAAATGCGCTGGCAACATCAGGCCACGAAATCGTACATATTTTTGACGAACACAAGACACAACTGCACACCCCTTTAGACAGAGACGTAGAGGAAAGGATGAAGTGCAAGATTTTCTGCGACAAGAAGAGACATTCTACAGAATGTGTTCCATAGTATATAGAGAAAGCGAAACCTAAGTCGACACCAACGCAGGAAGGGGGAGTAAAATGTTACGCTCGCACCATCAGGTTATTAGATCTCTTGCAAAATTACTTCATTACCATGTAACTGAAGCGGATAGACTGCGAAATTGAACTATTCAAAAACGCGTTTTTAGCATTGCTATCTTGTCCATAACCGATACTCGCTATGGTTCGCTATGGTTGATTCAGATTTTGCTCAAGCAGTGACAAGCTATTTAGGAAACATCTTTAAAGTTTAATGTGACCATTTGAGTAGTTCCTAAACGCGTTGGGGTCGTCGTCTAGCTTGGATTAGGATACCAGCCTGGGGAACGCAAGTCGACGTACAGAACGCTGGCGATCCTGGGTTCAAATCCCAGCGGCCCCACCATATTCATGCTAACGCAAACTTGAGCGTGTGAAACCGTAGAGTCAAACTGGAATTTTTTAACTGTGGATCCCGAGGATTCAGAGTTTACTATCGTCTCCGTGCAGGGTCTGATGGTCTGCGGTTGGTCACTCGTGCAATTCTACGGGGCAGAGACTGCTTTTTGGCCAGCATAACGGTTACAGCGACTGCTACTGCAGTCAGCGTTGCCGTCGCGAGGTCGATGAATTCTGTCTGCGGCGAAGCTGTTTGGTGGCTCGGAGATTCAGAACGCGGTTTCGGCGTGGGCTCATTCTGTGCGCTGCAAGAATTATGATTCGGGAAAAAGGTTGATGATGTTGACTGTGGGTTTTCGCATGCCTCGACTGTTCCTTCTGAAATTTCCGTGTAGTTTGATGCTGGCGGTTGCCGCATGCCGAGTATTGTAAAGTAAACCGTGGCGTTGTCTAGTCCGACAATATTGTTTGCGCGGTATTCAGCGTAGACTGTTATGTTATGCATGCCTTCGTTCAGTTCAGGCAGGTTTGTGCTGCTTGTGATTATGAACGGTGATTGAATGGAAAAGCCCTTTACAATGGTGCCATTGGCAAAAATTATCTCCGCCTCTATTGGAGAACGCTTCGCCTCTATCTGCAACGTAACGTTGGCTTCTCCGTCAATGCTGTATGATAGGGCTACGCTTTCAGGAGAAAGCAGTGTTTTAAAGGTCACATTCAAAGTTAACAAGCCGTTGTCGTAGGTGGCGTTACATGGAGAAACTATTTCAAGCATTGATGCTAATGGAAACCCTTGCCCGTCAGCTGTGTACGGCGCTTTGACAGTATTACAAGCGGGCATCAACGAAGCAAGTAACCCTAATGTTAAAGCCGCTGGTAACGCAGCTAAGTGTTTCACGTCGCAGTCCCGTTAAAATGTTGAACCTTAAAGCGGGATATAGTTCTATTCTCGGAACAAGCTGTTCCGTTGGTGGAACAGCGAGAAACTTGCCAACAGCATTGGACATGAGGCGAAGGGCCTTGAAATGTGTCAAGGGCGTACACGTTCCAAAAAAGCGTCTGTTAACCGCTTATCGCTGTGCAATAAGAACATTCTCGCTTAAGCGTGGGATAGTTATCTTTCATGGTTGTGGTTGAAAATTTGATTTTTTAGGAGATATATGACGTCCGGGGTGAATATGGAGAACGCTGCGAGCGTAAAGTTTATTGGGAAGACGACAGCATGCTCGAAAATGTTGCTTCCATATGGTCCAACAATCTCAAGGGAATACCCGACATACTGGAAGATTGACCAAAGACTTGTCTGTAGCAATGCACCTGTAAGCCTGAAAACATACTTGGTTCGCTTATTCGCTGCATTTCCAAAATAGTTGTTGAAAAAGACTTCGCCGGCAACTCCTCCAGCCCCGCCTGGAAAAAAGGCGTTGACAAGAATTTTCTCCAAGAAATTTCCAGGAATGAAATGTCCAATCCAGTAGCCTGGGAAATTCAATATTGGAATAACTATGCTTTTGGTTGCAAAGCGGACAGCGACAGGTATGGCGTACACGAGCATGCCGACTACTTCCCAAAGCCAGAAACGTCGGTTCCTCAACATGGCTTCAATGGCGACAAACACGCGCATGATCCCTCTAACGGAGGCTGAAAGTTAAAAGTGTTCCTGACGCGAACACGCCGTAAGCAAGACGTGCCGCCAAGTCGTTTCAGCTGCCTTTTGCATTTCGACATTTTCTTTGCGCAAACCATGAGAGCTAAGTCACCGCGTTGTCTCGAACTCGTCAGGTTCAGAAGCAAACATCGGACTAGCTGCAGGTGCAGTTTCAGAGACGCGGGTATCCACAGCTCATAGCCGTAGCTTTCAGCGTATACGTTAACAGTAGCCGAAAACTTCAAAGTGTTGGCAAAAGCTTAAAAGAGTTTTCGCTAGCCTAGTTTTTGCAGGGCTTAGCGTGGTGTTGTTGTATGGTTGTTCTGGTGAAATGGCTTGGTCATGCAAGTTTTGAATTGAAGAGCGCCGGTGAAGTGGTGTACTTTGACCCCTACGAGGGAGAATATGTTGACAAGGCAGATTTAATACTTGTGTCGCATTCACATTATGACCATTGTGACACGGCGAAAATCGGTAAAATCAGGAAGGCGGACACTTTGGTGGTGGCGCCTGCTGACTGCGCAGCAATGCTCGGCGTCAAAGTGAAGTCTTTGAAGCCTGGTGAGCAACATTCGTTCAGGGACATGACTATAGAGGCTGTCGAAGCGTACAACTGCAAACGGTTTAGGTCGCCGGGCAATCCTTATCACCCTAAAGGGTTAGGTGTAGGCTACCTTGTCAAAGTAGACGGGAAAACGGTTTATCATGCAGGAGACACGGACTTCATCCCTGAAATGCGAAGCTTGAGGGACATTGACTTAGCGTTGCTTCCTACTGGCGGAACATACACAATGGACAGCATTGAAGCGGCTGAGGCTGCTTTAGCAATCAACCCTAAGTACGTGATTCCCATGCATCGGTGGGACACAAACCCTGAAGAGTTCAAGAAGAAAGTGGAAGCTGAATCCAGAATAAGAGTCTTAATGCTTAGGAAAGGAGAACAAACAGAAATACCTTAACTTTCACGATGCATATGAACACAGCTTTTACGTCGGGTTAGAGCCTGAACTACCGGCTAAAAGAAACGTGGAGAATGTATCGAGAACCGCGGCATGTTTAAGTTGAGGATTTAGCCGCTTCAAGGCAGCAAGTGTTCCAACAGGATTCTTAAGTCTATGGCTATTAGGACTAAACCTCCGAGGGCGCGTATCCTGTGCATAAACGTGCTTCCAAAGTGGCTGCCAAGCATGAAGCCTGTGAAGGACAACGCAAAAGTCACAACGCTTATTACAACTGCAGGCAGAAGGATTGAAAGACTTAAAATGGAGAAACTGAACCCAACGACCAAAGCGAAAAGAATGGGATTTGGACTTGTCATATGCAAACGCATCGTCGAAGCACACGGTGGCACAATAATCGCGTCAAGCATGCTTGGAAAAGGCGCAACCTTCAAAGTTACGTTGCCCCTATGCGTTAAAACCGGTTCAGATGCGGCATCAACAGCACCTGAAGCGTTAACACTCAATGCGTTAAACGCGTAACTGCGAGAAAACTGCTCGGCTCATGCGCTTCACTGTTTAACTTCTGCATGTTTTTGCGAAGGCATGGCGAAAACAAGTTGCGGCAAGCCTGTTAGATTAATTAATGCGTACGACATAATTTTGCTTTGGTGCACAAATGCATGCAAGTTATCATCCTCATGGGTTCTGAGAAGGACTTGGAATTCAGCCGTGAAATAGCGAAACATCTTCGGTCTTTTGGCTTAAACTACCAGTTCCGTGTTGCTTCAGCGCATAAAACGCCTGAGAAAGTACTTGAAGTAATCCGTGAATTCGAGAATGAGAAGGTTATCTACGTTACTGTGGCTGGAAGGTCAAACGCCCTTAGCGCGTTCGTAGACGCTAACACGGTGAAGCCTGTTATCGCTTGTCCTCCGTACTCAGAAAAGTTCAGCGGTGCTGACATCTACTCTTCGCTAAGGGTGCCGAGCGGTGTGGGTAGCCTTGTAATCCTTGAACCTGAAGGCGCCGCACTTGCAGCTGCAAAGCTTTTGGCATTAGTAGACGGGGAAGTGGCAAAACGCGTCAGGGAGTATCAACTGCAGAAAAAAAAGGAAATTCACGGAGCCGACGAAGTTATACGCAAACTAAAATAGGCTGTCACGCGTGTTTTTGACGCTGAACATGCTAGTGCCACGTGCAGGCGACGCCTATGCGAAGCTTGAAAAACGAAGTTAGAGTTCCCCGAACCATGTCCACTCAGCATCCGGACAACGCAAACGTGCCAGAGTGGGCCAGCCACGGCGTGATCGACGGCGACGCGGAGATTTTTGAGGCGTTTTTCGCGTACAGCACGCTTGGATGCCAAGAAGTAATGTGGGACTCCGAAGGCAAAGATGCAGACACCCGTGTTGTTCGGAAACTCCTAGAGAGGCACCGAGAGTATTTCAGCAAACACGTCATTGGCGAGGATGTGTTTCTAACTTACAGAGTGCCGAACCCGAAGATTGAAGCAGTTGAGAAAAAAGTCTTCGTTGAAACCCTCCAGAACATACCCGTCGCCTGCGACGTGGCATCCTCATTCTACCATAGAGAAGTAGCACCTATATTCGAAGTAATCCTTCCGTTCACGACGGACGCAAAGGAACTGCTGATGCTCCACGAATACTACAAGAAAGCCATAGTCGAAGACGAGGATGTCTTCTTATGCGACGGCTTAAAAGCAAAGGATTTGCTTGGCACTTTTAAACCTCGAAGAATAAGCGTGATTCCACTCGTGGAAGACTATGAAAGCATACTGTCCGTGAACAGTATTGTCCGCCCATATGTTGAAGCGGTTAAGCCTAAACATTTGAGAGTCTTCATAGCCAGGTCAGACCCTGCCCTGAACTATGGACTTCCATGCGCGGTCTTGCTTTCGAAAATTGCCTTGTCAAAACTGAAGAAGCTGGAAAGCGAAACCAGCGCTGCCATTCACCCGATCATAGGCGTAGGCTCTAAGCCCTTCAGAGGACACCTTTCGCCCGAGAACGCAGAAGCATTCCTTCAGGAGTACATGGGTTTAACCACGGTAACGATTCAATCTGCTGCCAGATACGATTACTCGCCTGAAAGCGTAAAGGCGTTCATCGAACGCATGAACAGCGCACTTCCGAACAGTCAGCCAACACCTATAGAAAAAGAAGAAGAGCAAACCCTGATTCAAGTTCTCCAGAAATGCAGAAAACAATACGAAAGAACCATCGAGGGGCTGGCACCGCTTATAAACAGCGTGGCATCCTACGTGCCACAGCGAAGAGCCAGAAAACTTCACATCGGACTGTTCGGGTACAGTCGAAACGTTGCAGGCATAAGTCTTCCAAGAGCAATACCTTTCGCAGCTGCACTTTACACCATTGGGTTGCCTCCCGAATTCATAGGCTGGAAAGCGCTTAACGACCTAAATGAATCTGAATGGAGCAGCCTCACAAAACATTACGTGAAGCTTGCACACGACTTAAACACTGTCGCAGGCTACGTTTCATGGGAAAACCTGAACATACTCATGGAAAACAGAGGGGAAATCGCCAAGAAAGCCAACATGAATGAAGACGCATTAAGATATGCGCTCACCATGATTCTAAGCGACTTGCAAACTGTCGAAGAAAAACTCAACGTTAAACTTGGACCGAGAAGTTTGACTCAACGAAAACACGAAAACTTCACGAACAACTTCTTGATCGCGTATATCGAAGGCGCACATGAAGAAGCTAGAAAAGCACTGATCGAGGCAGCTATCCTCAGGAAATGCCTTGGATAACCTGTGGAAATCAATCATTACACGAGACAGGCTCAGTTCAGGCGGCAATTCCGCATCATATCGACGGTCAACCATGTTTCCGATGGGTAGCCTTCAACAGTTCAACTCCAACCATTCAGCAAGGTTTTCAAGGAAAACTGCCCATACACAGCGAATTTCATAAATAATCACACATCACAATTTGAAAAAGGCAAACGCGCCTAGCAAGCAAGCGCTATGATTCACAGCGCCTTGGATGAGCTGAACAGTTCTCGATGCACCGCCATATCGGTCAGAAACTGCAGGTTAACCTCGCCAGCGTCAACTTTATGCGTAATGACAAGCGGAATAGCCGGGGAATGCACACCGATTTTTCCACAGCGCAGTACGCCTTCCCATGTATGCCACTCATCGCCCTATGCTGCGATTGGATCGGCTTAAATAGGCTTGTGCAGTCAGTTTTGACGGAAAAGGCAGGTAAAAGTATGGGAAGCGTTAAAGACTTAGAGGTCCTTGAGAAACCCACATCTGAAAGAATGGGTGTCGGAAGATTTCATTTTTCAGATCGCTATTCAGTTTTTGACTGGGGCGAAATGCCCGACCACATCGATGGGAAAGGCGAAGCCTTGTGCTTGATGGGAGCCTACTGTTTTGAACGGCTTGAAGAAAAAGGTATTAGGACGCATTACCGAGGCCTTGTGCAGAACGGTCAAATCGTCAAGTTCGACGAGGTTAAAGCACCGACAAACGTTATGGAAGTGGCGCTTGTCAACGTTTACAGGCCTCAACTTCGAAGCTTGGGGGGAAGAATCGAATACGATTACAGTGTTTACACGCCTAAACTTAAGAACTATCTTATCCCCCTCGAAATAATCTACAGAAATGGTCTTCCTCAAGGGTCTTCAATCTTTAAAAGACTTGAGCAGGGAACGATGACGCTTGAAGCTTTAGGCTTAGATCATTACCCGAAACCCGGCGAAAGGCTTTCCAAACCCATATTCGATGTGAGTACAAAGCTTGAGGAATCTGACCGCTACTTAACATGGAAAGAGGCTCAACGAATCGCTGGCCTAACCGATGAAGAAGTTGAACACGTTAAAGAGATTCTACTTCAAGTGGACGACACAATAACAGAGATTGCTGCCCGTGCTGGACTGGAGAACGAGGACGGAAAAATCGAGTTAGCTTTCGACGACCACCGAAAACTCATGGTTGTCGATGTGGTTGGAACGCTGGATGAATGCCGCTTCACGTACAAGGGATTTCACGTGAGCAAAGAGGTGGCACGACAGTTCTACAGGAAAACCGCCTGGTACAAAAGCGTGGAAGAAGCTAAAAAGAAGGCTGATGCACAGGGAGTTAAAGACTGGAAAGCTTTATGCAACCTTAAACCTCCAAGGCTCGACGAAAAGCTCAAGACGCTTATAAGTCAAATGTATATGGCAACAGCTAACGAGATGACTAGCCGCAGACTGTTCGACACCCCAAAGTTAACCGAAGTAATTGAAGAGTTCACCGCATACACGGGTGAGAAGCCATGATGATGGAGCGAATAAGGAAAATCATCGCTGAATACAGACCTGAAGAAGTGAAAATAGGCGTATTAGGCTCGCATTCAGCGCTTGAAATAGCTTCAGGAGCCAAACAGGAAGGTTTTGAAACCGTCGTTGTATGCCAGAAAGGCAGGGAAAAAACGTACACGAAATATTACAGAAGCCTGTTCGACCACATTCTGGTGCTGGACAAATTCGCGCGTGTAACGGACGAAGAAAACGTTAAAAAACTCGCAGATTTGGATGTGGTGTTCGTGCCGAACCGTTCATTTTCAGTCTACGCCGGATACGACAGGATTGAAGAAGACTTCGCTGTGCCCATTATGGGAAACCGCTACATGCTCAGGACGGAAGAACGGAACGCGCCGAGAAACCAGAAATACTTGCTCGAGAAGGCGGGCATACCTACGCCTAAAACTTTCAGGGCGCCTGAGGAAATAGACAGACTTGTAATCGTTAAAGTACCTGAAAAAGCACGGGCCATAGAACGAGCATTCTTTTACGCTGCGTCGCCTGAAGAGTACCGAGCTAAAGCGGAGGACCGGATAAAACGGGGAATAATAAGTCAAGAAGCACTCAGCCAAGCAGTAATCGAAGAATATGTCATAGGCGCGAAGTTCAACGCTAACTTTTTCTGGTCTCCTCTCACGGACGAAATAGACCTTTTAGGTTTCGACAAACGCGTGCAGACAGACCTTGACGGCGTTTTGGACTTACCAGCTCAGGAGCAACTGGAACTTAATGTTCCAACGCAGAACATCGAAATCGGACACATGGGCGTAACAATGCGTGAAAGTCAGCTTGAAACCGTCTTTGAAGCTGCAGAACGTTTCGTTGAAGCCTGCAAGAAAGAGTACCCGCCTGGCATTGTAGGGCTGTTCGCGTTGCAGGGCGCCATAACGAAGGACCTCGAATTCTATGTTTTCGACGTCAGCCCCCGCGTACCCGGATGCCCATGCGTTGAACCCACATCGCCCTACATGAAATACAAGTACGGCTGCGAAGTCGGACCTGGAAGACGCGTTGCAATAGAAGTGAGGAAAGCGCTGGAAACAAGCAGGCTTCAGGAGGTTGTAACGTGACCGTGAACGTTGAGGCCATTCTGGAGGAATATGACGTTGAAAACTTAAGCATCGGCACGCTGGGCTCACATTCCTCGCTGAACATTTTCAAAGGCGCTAAGGAAACAGGCTTCAGAACCGTCTGCATCTGTAAAGAAAAAGACCTCGTAATGTACAAGAAGTTCCCGTTGGCTGACGAAATCATCGTCGTACGGGACTTCACAGAACTCTTGACGGAGAAAATCCAGGAGAAACTCCGACAACTCAACACGGTGCTCATACCGCACGGCTCCTTCACAGCATACTTGAGCACGGAACAATTGGTCAGCAGACTTAACGTGCCGATGCTGGGAAACAGGCAGCTTCTGCACTGGGAGGCAAGCCGTCAACTGCAAGAAGAATGGCTGCGTCGAGCAGGACTCCTGCTTCCAGCCACGTTTAAAAAGCCCGAAGACATAGACAGACTTGTCATCGCAAAACTTCCCGGCGCAAAGGGCGGAAGAGGCTACTTCTTAGCTAACTCGCCTGAAGCTTTCTACCGGAAATTCAGGGAAATGGTCGAGCGTGGGCTCCTCAAAGACGAAGATTTGCTGAAAATACACATTCAAGAATATGCACTTGGAGTAAACGTTTACCCGCATTATTTCGCGTCTGTAATTCAGGACGAAGTGGAATTTCTTGGCGTGGATAAAAGGTACGAATCCGCAGTTGACGCTATAGGCAAAATTCCAGCCAGCGAACAGTTGGAGATCGAAGCAAACCCAACTTACACCATTGTAGGCAACATCCCAATCACGCTTAGGGAATCACTCCTTCCTGAACTTATCAGGATGGGCGACAGCGTAAACAAAATCGCTAAGGAACTCGCCTACCCAGGAATAATCGGGCCTTTCTGCCTAGAAACCGTCATAACCGACGACCTTAAGATTTACACCTTCGAAATTTCAGCCCGCATAGTTGCCGGCACAAACGTGGGTATCGGAACCTCTCCGTATGCGTACCTGAAGTACGGCGAAAACATGTACATGGGCAAACGAATCGCAGTTGAGATAAAACAGGCAATACAGCATGGAAGACTACATGAGGTCGTAGCCTAGCTAACGCATGAAACTCGCAGAAAACAGCAACAACAGCACCAGAGCTAAACGCGCTTTTGAGGGTCACATACCTGGCAACCTGTGAAAAAGCGCTGTCTATGCTTAATGCTGCAAGCAAGCCAGTTGATAACAACGGTTTATCCTATACACGCGCGTAGGATGCTTTCAAAGTTTACGCGTGTCCGAGACTGTTTGTAAGCTCTCAGCGCACACAGCAGGTTCTCAGCGTCATGCATGCCTAAGCGTTCAACAAGGCTTGTGGCTACGTGTCCACGGCTTAGAAAGAGAAACTGGCATATTGAGGTTACGTTTGACACTTTTCGACAGAGGCTGGCTGACTCGAAATCAACTATCCATGCCGCCTCCGCCGAATCGACAAGAATATGCTTTGAGGCGTTGCTCAGTTCTCCATGGTCCAATCCCGCCTCGTCCAGCTGCCAGCACTGCTCTAGGACTTTATTGACAACGCAGCGTACATTACTAGGCTCCGTGACGGAGTCAAGCCAAACAGGCAAAGGCTCGCCCTCGATGAGCTGCATCAACAGAAAGTTCTTCGAGGCGTTTATGAGGCGCGGTCCAACGTTTACTTCGTTTGCCTTGGCAAGCATACGCGCTTCCTGCAACAGCTCAACACGGTCTGCATCCACGCGTCGGATTTTCAACGCAGCCCTTCCATTGCATAAACGGGCTGCCACGACGATTCCAACGTAGCCCTTGCCAAGCACATGAATGTTGGAAACGTTTGCTCGTCCATAAAGCTCGATTGCCTCTACGCCCAGTGCATGCAACTCGCCTACGCGGCGCCGCAGCTCGTCAACCGAGACAGTTGGGTAACACAAAATTGACGCGTAGGGAAAACATTGTAGTTCGTCGACGTAGATCAACTGCGGCGTGTTAGGCAGTTTCTTTGCTGACTGCCAAGCTGAAGTCATAGGTTTAATATGGGTTAGCGTCTCAATTAAAACCTGCTGGGCAAGAGCATGGGCATGTTCAAGCCTAAGCTTTCAGAGCTTTCAAAGCTGATGCGCCAGAAGGAAAGAATACGTAACGTTGGCATAATCGCGCATATTGACCACGGGAAAACTACGCTTACAGACGCCCTTTTGGCTGGCGCAGGCTTGCTTCCTTCAGATTTAGCAGGCGCCGCGCGTGTCCTCGATTATCTTGAGGAAGAACAACGACGCGGTATAACGATAAAGGCTGCATGCGCCTCCATGGTTTACCATACCGCTGAAGGCTTGTACCTGGTAAATCTAGTCGACACACCTGGACACGTGGACTTCACAGGCAAAGTAACAAGGGCCCTCCGCATAATCGACGGCGCCATCGTCGTTGTAGATGCCGTCGAGGAAATAATGCCCCAGACTGAAACCGTGATACGCCAAGCACTTGAAGAAAGAGTCCGCCCAGTTCTCCTCATAAACAAAGCAGACAGACTCATAAACGAGCTTAAATTAAGCGCGAAAGAAGTCTACACGAAGACAACTCGCATAATCAGCAAGTTCAACGACCTAATAGAAGTTTACGCTGAACCCAAACTTGGAAAAGAATGGAAAGTCACAGCGGTTGCGGACAATGTGGTTTTCGGTTCAGCCCTGCACAACTGGGGTTTCACGCTTCATCAGGCGCAAACAAGCGGCATCAAGCTTAGCAGAATCATCGAGGTGTACAAGACAAAGGAGTTCGAGAAGCTGAAAAAGATGTTTCCACTACACTTGGCAGTATTGTGCAGCATCGTCAAATGTTTACCGAACCCTGCAGAAGCCCAAAAGTATCGCATTGAAAAAATCTGGCGAGGAAACATGGATTCAGAAGTTGGCCATGCGTTGACCTCGTGCAGCGACGAGGGGCCAGTCGTTTTTTTCGTCGCAAACTTTGTCCAAGAGCCAAATGGCTTCCGAACTGCGACTGGCCGCTTGTTCTCGGGCACTTTGAAGACGGGAAGCAGGCTCCGCAGGTTCTCGACAGCCAACGAAACAGAAGCTAAGCAGGTAGCCGTGTGGCTGGGTGCAGCCAAGCAACCTGTAAGTCAAGCCAACGCAGGAAACATTCTTGCAGTTTCAGTGATGGAAGACGTAAAAGTTGGTGAAACACTGGTGACGCCTGAACATGCAACGAGCACAACACCGTTTGAAGAGCTGAAATACGTCTCCGAGCCTGTGTTAACGTTTGCGGTTGAACCGAGAAACCCTAAGGACTTGCCGCTTTTACTCTCAGCGTTACACGCACTTCAAGAAGAAGACCCTAACCTCTCAATAATCATTAACACTGAAACAGGCGAGTACCTCATGAGCGGAATGGGTGAACTCCACCTTGAAGTCGCATTAAAAGAGCTGCAGAGACGCATTGTCAACGCTGAACTCGCGGTTTCGCCTCCACGCGTCGTCTACATGGAAAGCATCACGAGGAAAAGCAGCGCGGTTACCGCTGCAAGCCCTAACAGGCAGAACCGTTTTACACTCCAAGTAGAACCCGCGTTCGACGCTGCCCCAAGCATGAAGTATGCATCCACCACAACCCTAATCGTCGTTTCTGACCAGCATGGAAACAGCTTATGCGACTGCACAGGCATAAGCGCCGAAGCGAAAGAGGTTTCGGAAGCCCTCGCCACGGGTTTCACGTTTGCGTGCAAATCTGGACCGCTTAGCGGTTCACCGCTCAGGAATGTTAAAGCATGGCTGCTACAAGCTCAATTAAGTACACAAGTAGAACAGCGACAGCCAGAAGAACTTGCACGTGGACTTGCAAAAGCCCTGTACGGCGCCATACTCATGGACAAACCCGTTTTGATGGAGCCAGTGTACAAGCTGACGCTTACAACACCGCCAGAAATGTCCGGTTTATGCATTGAACTCCTCGGGGCGAGACGCGGTAAAATTCTCAGCTTCGAGGAGAAGGGCGCCTTAACCGTTATAACATGCCAAATCCCAGTTGCTGAATCTCTAGAGCTTGCCCAGCGGATACGCACAGCAACTTCTGGACGCGCATTCTGGCAGTCCACATTCTCCCACTGGGAGAAAACGCCCATGGAGCTTGCATCAGAAATCATAGGTAAAATACGGAGACAGAAAGGTTTACCGCCCAAGCCGCCGTCCGCTGAAAGGTTCATTGAAAAAAGCGCGCCAGCAACCGAAAACACTAGGTGATGACATACCCGAAGGAAACGTGGTTCCTAAACTGCGAAAAGAAAAACCGAAATAAACGCATGAACGCTGAACCATGAGAATAAACGTCGCGTTCATCCAAACAGCACAAAACGTGTTAAAAAAGCAGCTTCGGTATGCTGCACCAGTAAAAACGCGGGCAGAAAAAAGCCTTTAATGTGAGGAGTGAAAAACAATTGACTATGCTTTCAACAAAGAAAATGGTTGTGGAATGGAAAGGAAACTACAGGCTGCAAGCTCGAAACGAGAAGGGACTTTCAGTCGCCTTCGACGCACCGAAAAACTACGGCGGAGAAGAAACTGCACTTTCACCCATGGAAAACGTTCTAGCGAGCCTAGCTGCCTGCAGCAGCTTTCATGTCTTGACAATACTTAAGAAGAAGAGACAGAAAGTCACAGCCTACTCGGTTGAAGCCTCTGCGGAAAGAAGAGAAGAACCACCGCCCCGAGTCTTCACAAAGATTCACTTGACATACAAAATTAAAGGCGAAAACATTGACCCGCAGGCAGTTGAAGGTGCCATCAAGCTTGCTGAGGAAAAATACTGTTCAGTAGGCGGAATGCTGAAAAAAGCCGTTCCAATAACTTCATCCTTCGAAATCGCAGAAACAACGAACACTGCATAGCAATTGGGATCACAATCAAAAATCGCCTCGAACAAGCATGCCACTGAGGCATATCATTCAGCATTGAACGCCAGGAGCGCCCTTCAGACGCAGCAAGCTACATGCCTTCAGAAGTTGTTTAACTGAGAAAACCGAATTGAAAAAGCGCCTGAAACAAAAAAAGCCCTAAGCAGTCAAAGTTGACTTGCTTTTTCTCACATGCCGCAGAGTATGCCTAAGAGCAGTTCCTTTTTCCACGTGCATCAAATGGTACGTTGCGTTGCAGATTGGACAGGTGAATGATTGACCCGTATCCAAACATTTGTTTTTCATCGTTTCCGCCGTTTCGGATGACGACTGGGTTAAAACGGTTTCGCTGGTTCTTTCAGTCATCGGCCACGCGCGTTCAAGCAGGAAAAGCGTAACCATCGCTTTTTCGTCTCCGCTTGCGCATAGAGTCACTAAGTTCTTGCCTGGTGCTTGTTTTCCAGTCGCTTCAAGATAGGTCTTAACAAGGTAGTTCGCCTTTATCTCTTGAGGCACTTCTTCCAAGGTTGAAGCTACAGTGCGGTTAACATGGTCATGTTCGTCAGCGTGTGCAATCGAGATTACATCGTAGAGCATCCCTTCAATCATGCTTTCTTGGAAAACCATGCTGTTTCCTTCAAGCTGAGCAAAACGTGTCCCTGCAGGGCACTTGACAGCTTTCACCATGACCTTCTTCAATTCGCTGTCTCGACAAACTTTGAAGAGCCATTCGCCTGTTAAAGCGTCCTTAACACGGTAGAAGCTAACTTCGCCTTTCCTTAACTGGCGGAGGCTCAGGTCAAACCATGCGTCTTCAGCACGTTTTTCAACTCGGACAACCTTGATGAGGGTAACAGCAGACATAGCGGGCGCCATCCCACGCCACAACCATTATGCAGCTTGAGATTAAAGCTTAATGCCTCTGAAAGCATTGAGCAGGAACCGAGTTTGCCGCGTGAAACATCGCCGTCTTTAAGGTCAGCGCCGAATACGCTTGCGTTTCAACGTGATGCTTAAATCTCTGACGGAAATGTGTTGTGTTCTTGGTGACCCTCTAATGACTAGAGACGGCCCGATCTGGGTTGCACGTGACTTCTCGAAATGCAGTGGCTGCAGAAAATGCGAAATCGCCTGTTCACTTTATCACGAGAACCGCATATGGCCTGAAGCATCTAGGGTTCGCATATTTATGTTAGTGCCTGGCACAGAGTTCCCCCACTTGTGCACGCAATGTGAAGGCTATCCATGCGTTGAAGCATGCCCCTTCAAGGCTTTGTCTGTGAACAACAGGACAGCCGCCGTAATTGTGGATGAAGAAAAATGCGTAGGCTGCGGCAGATGCATTGACGCGTGTCCAGGGAGAATTCCGCATATGCATCCTGCAAAAAAGAAGATTTTAATATGCGACCTTTGCGACGGCGACCCCCAATGCGCGCGAACATGCCAAGAAGGTGGTTGGGGCGCACTTAGGACGGTGCTACGGGAGGATCATCCGTACAGGTTGTACGCGCGTTTGCCGCAGGAGCACGCGCGAAACCTCGCCTTCAAGCTTTACGGCGAAAAAGCGGAGGAATACCTTTGATGTTTGGCTATGCAGGCAAGCTCTTGGAAGTGAATCTTTCAGACGGCGCGTTCAAGGAAATGCGCATCTCGGAAGAAACACTCCGTGACTATGTTGGCGGAAGGGGACTTGCAGCGAAAATCCTCTGCGACCGCCTCGTCAGCAGATGGGATAGCATAGACCCATTGGGTCCAGAAAACATCCTGCTCATACTTTCAGGACCTTTAACTGGTTTCTTTCCAGGAGGGAGAATCTGCGTTTCAGGCAAGTCGCCGCAGAGCAATGGCATGGTCGGGTCAACAGTCGGCGGAGAATTCGGCGTTGAGCTACGCTGTGCAGGCTACGATGGAATAGTCGTTACGGGTAAAGCTGAAAAGCCTGTTTACCTCTTCATTAAAGACGAAGACATCGAGCTCAGAGACGCTTCACACCTTTGGAGTAAAAACGCGAAAGAAACTGAAGCAAGCCTGAACAGAGAATGCCTGAAAAAACTTTCTGAACGCTACAGACACTTTGGTCAATGGAGGGAACCTGCTAAACTCTATGTGGGACCAGCAGGCGAGAACATGGTTCGAACAGCAGCTGTCATATCGAAGTGGACACATGCCGCGGGCTACGGAGGCTACGGCGCCGTGATGGGGTCGAAAAAGCTTAAAGCTGTAGTCGCCAAGGGAACAGGACCTTTACCCGAAGTCGCTGACCCTGACAGGCTGAAAAAGCTCATCCACATTGTTGACCGAAACGCCTACGGAAACGTGCTTTGGCGAAAATGGGGCACAGGCGGAGGGGGATATGCTTTCGGCGCGAACACAAGCTCCGAGCCCGTGAGAAACTGGCAAGACGAGTGGCATGACGAGAAAAGCTTCGGCGTGGACCAGTTTGAGAATCGACTGTGGGTTAAGCAAACGTGGAGCGACTATGGCTGCCCAACGAACTGCATGAAAATTGCAATGGTCAAGCATGGCAAGTTCAAGGGAGCCATAACTGACAACCCTGACTACGAACTACAAGCGTATTTGGGCGCGAACATAGGTATTTTCAAACCTGAAGAAAACGTATATCTCTCCGCGTTAGCCGACGACCTTGGACTTTGCGGCATTCAAACGGGCAACGTGTTGGGCTTTGCAGCGGAACTGTACCAGCGTGGAATCCTTACAATCAGGGACCTTGACGGGATCCAGCTCGATTGGGGGAACACAGAGGCTTTCGCGCAGTTAATGTGGAAAATCGCCTGTCGGGAGGGAATCGGCAGCCTGCTTGCTGAAGGGACTTTCAGAGCAGCGGCTGAAATAGGCAAAATAAAGGGGAAAAACCTTCTGCATTATGCTGTACAAACAAAAGGTATAGGCATAGGTGCACATGGCGTGCGAAGCGGCAGAGACTTTCCAAGCGAAATTGGATACGCATGTTCAGTTCAATGTGGCGATCACACGTCACTTACAGACCTGCCGATTCATGGATATGGGAGCGAGGTCTGGGAAGCCTTCAACGACTCCGCAGTTTTATGCGTCTTCAACACTTTCGGTTTGCCTGAAAAGGTCAAGTTCGAATTTTACCATGCTGTAACGGGTGAAACACTTAGTCGAAGCGAGTGGGCAGGAACACGTGGAATGCGCATTCTACAGATTCAACGCGCTTTACTGCTCCTAGGCGGTCCTGACCTGAAGTGGAACACGAAAACCGACGATGACCTTCCAGACAGATTCTACGAGCCGCTTCCCTCAGGACCGTGTAAGGGAAAAGCTGCAGACAAGAAAAGAGTCAGAAAACTTGTATTGAAATACTATGAGCAGGCAGGCTGGGACGTAAACGGAATTCCCACGACTGAAACCTTGAAGGCGCTGGGGCTGCACGACGTTGACGTAGCACTTGAAAAGCTGAGAAAAATCTGCAGAGAATAAACGGTTCAGAAAACCTTCGCGTTCAAGCCTGAAAACAGGCTTTCACGCCGGCTTAAAACAGTAGCGAGGCCACTTAGGCCATGTCTCCTTACCGTTGCATGCTTGAAAGTCAAAAGTAACCTCGAGACCTATTCGTAATTTATCAGTTGACACGCCCGAGATTATTCCTGGAAGCCTAAGCCCGTTTTGCAGTTGCACTATGCCGACGGCGTATGGTACCATGTGCTGGAACTGCGATGGCGCAATATGAATTACTGTGAACGCGACAAGTTTGCCTTTTCTTGAGAGCTCAATCCACTCGAACGATGTGGAATAGCAGTTGTCGCATAAAGGTCTTGGTGGGAGATGGAGACGGCCGCACCGTGTGCAACGTGCAGCCATTATTTTTCTCTCGGCTACGAACTTGTAGAAGCTTTCGATTGTGAAAGTCTCCTCGCCGTTCATGCCGTAGCACTCCTGTAAATGTGAACAGCTGCTGTAGCGCCTGAACCGCCCAGGTTATGCGTTAAACCGATAACGGCACCTTTGACCTGCCTTGCCTCAGCTTGCCCCGTCAACTGCAGATAAATTTCGTACGCTTGCGCTGTGCCCGTAGCGCCTACCGGATGCCCCTTAGCCTTTAATCCTCCGCTTGGGTTGACTGGAAGCCGCCCGGTCAAGCATGTTTCGCCTTCCTCGATAAGTTTACCACCTTCACCTGGGCCACAGAAGCCCAGGTCCTCGTATGCGATGATCTCGGCGATTGTGAAGCAATCATGCACCTCAGCCACGTCAACATCCTCCGGCCCTAGCCCTGCCATGGCGTAAGCTGCCTTAGCCGCTGTTTGGGCGGAATGAACCGAAGTCAGACTCCGCCGTTCATACAAGCCAACAGTGTCGCTGGCCTGCCCGCTCCCGATGATGTGCACGGGATTGTCTGTGAAGCGAGAGGCAAGCTCTGGACGCGTCAAGACTATGCAGCTTGCACCGTCCGTGATCAGTGAACAGTCATAAAGCTTCAGGGGCCACGCGATTACTCGTGAGGAAAGCACGTTCTGAACGGTTATTTCCTTGCGAACTTGAGCTTTAGGGTTAAGGCTACCATTATGGTGGTTCTTGACAGCAATCATGGCCATCTGTGTTTCAGTCGTTCCATATTCATGCATATGCGCCGTCGCCATCATGGCAAACAAGCCTGGAAAAGTAATGCCGTTCCACTGTTCAAACGGAAAATCGGAAGCCATCGCAAGATACTCCGTCACTTCCGACGTACCACGATGCGTCATCTTCTCCACTCCTCCGACCAACACAACATCCGCCAGACCTGAAAGCACAGCGTACAAACCTGAACGCAGCGCGGCTCCTGAGGAAGCACACGCAGCCTCCATCCTCGTGGCTGGCGCACCCAGCAACCCTACCCAGTCCGCCACTGCCGAACCAGTGTGTCCCTGATGCTCGTAAGACTCGCCCATATGACCGATGAACACTGCTTTAATGTCACGTTTCGGGTCTAGCCTTGGGCAACGGTCCAGAGCTTCCTTGAAGGCAAGAGTGAAGATTTCACGCGCGTACAACCCTTCGTGTTTTCCAAACTTCGACAAGCCTGCACTAACGATCGAAGCAAGCGGTTTACCGTTCAACCTAAACAGGTCCTCCTTGTGAAAACTATCCATGTTGAAACTTAAATACTATGAGCATGAATCAGCCATTGATTCACACACCGTTCGCAAAGGAGGACGCTGCTGCCCAGTGAAGCGGCTAAACCATGCCGAATAACGCGCCGTTGAGCGGGCTAAGCGTAGGCTTAAATTGTTGAAAAGACAAAAAAAGGATCAGCATAAACCATAGTGAGAGAGGCATAATAATGGTTTCGCTTAGAGCATTAGCGCCTTCGCTAACGCGGATCACAGTGGCCGCCGCCGTCGGCGCTGCTCTACATGTAGGTCAAGGCAACTGCGACTTGATCGATGCGAAGGCTGTCGAGTTTTCACGAGCTGTCCTTGCACAGACAGACCTAGACGGCGAAGTGATTGTCTGTGAAGGACCGAAAGACAACGCGCCGGCTTTTGCCAAGAAAGAGAAGGTGGGCACGGGCAGAGGCCCTCGGGTGGAGTTTGTCATCGATCCAGTTGACGGTACGACAGCGGCCTCAAAGGGGCGAAAGGACGCCATGTCGGCGCTTGCATGTGCACCTGCTGGTTGCTTCCAAGTTCTGCCCGACGACGGCTACTACTTTAAGGTCGCCACAGACCATCATTCCATTGGCAAGCTTTCTTTGGAGATGTCTATTCCAGAAATCGTGCGCACCGTAGCGAAAGAAAAAGGCATACCCGTTGAGAATCTAACGGTAATCATGCTTGAACGGGACAGGCATGCAGAAATGCTTAGCACGCTTAGGAAGCTCGGCGTGAGAATCATCCTAATTCCAGACGGCGACATCGCTGCAGCCGTCGTTTCCTGTATACCTGAATCCGGCGTGGACCTTCTTTTAGGCGCAGGAGCTGGCCCTGAAGCTACAATTGCAGCGACCGCCGTGAAGTGCCTCGGTGGCACGATGCTCGTCAAGGTTTGGCAGGACAGGAAAGACGACGCGAAAAGGCTTGAGCGACTGCGAAGAGCAGGAGTCGACGTTGAAAAAACGTACAACCAGGATGAATTGGCAAAGGGAAACGAGCTAGTTTTCGCAGCTTCAGGCGTGACGAAAGGTGAACTGTTGGATGGTGTACGCTTCATCCCCAACGGCGCCATAGTTCACTCGATTTGTATGCGTCTGCCAAGCGGCACAGTTGAAAGGTCTGAAACCACGCTTCGCTTCAGAGGACACCCTGTGTACAAGCAGTTCATGCCATAACATGGACACTTCAGGGTTTTCGCATGCAGCGCGACTGTGACCTATAGACCTATTTTTTAAGAATCATCTTGGAAAACAATATGAAGAGCACGAGAACCGTGACTGTGGATGCGAGCAGGTAATCGCCGATGCCTGCGGTCAACCCTATAGCCGCCGTAACCCAGAGGCTTGCAGCCGTAGTTATGCCAACGATTCTTTCCCGTTCTGCAAGAATCGTTCCCGCCCCTATGAAGCCTATGCCCGTGACGATGCCCGCCGCGATCCGTGCAGGGTCAACGCTTGAAGGAAATTGAGATCAAAGTGAAAAGGCAAGACCCAAGCGAAACAAGCATGTGTGTACGCAAACCTGCAGGCTTGTGGGTGAGTTCACGTTCGACACCTACTACTGCGCCAAGCAAAACGCTTAAAAGGAGACTAGCTAGCACCTCAGAATTCATCAGCGAATGCATGGCTCTAAAAAGACGCAAGTTCCTTTAAAACTTTAGGAGTCAACGCGTACTCGCCGACACCAACGGGATCATCTCGTTCTGAACGTACTCTAAGTAAGCGTTTTTGTCTGCAAGGTTGAACACGGTGACGGAAGCATCTCTCGTCACGCCAACGACGTATCCCTCTTTCTTCGAGCGGGCCACTACGTACCAGAGGTCGCCGTGTTTAAGGTACTCTTCGAAAAGCGACGTGTTCATCAAGTCTGGGCCGTACAGCGAAAGCTTGTCGACGTTTGGAATGTCCACGTTATCGAAAAAAGTTATTTTCGTGTCCTCGCGATTTCGGTAGTGGAAGTCTCTGAGCGTTTCTGGGGAAATTCTTGCTTCAACGATCACGCCGACACGGTTGAAAAGAAGTTCGCTTAGCTTGTTCGCAACGTAGTTAGCAAGCCGCTTTTTTTCGACCACCGTGAGAAACAAACCGTCGTCAACTTTGGCGAAGCTGAACATGGCCTCAACCGTCCGCGGTAACGGCGAAACTTTGCCTCTGTGGAAAACATGCATGATGTAATCATGCGAGTACACACCTTTCAACACGTTTCCGTGTGAAAGCAACCCTACAACCTCAGTCACTAGGTTGAACTTGTAGTCGCCCTCCTCGTACGGTTCCTCTGTTCGGTAGTCTGCAAGCTTGCCTGCTAACTCGTCCATGGACAAAGCCTCTGAAACCTTGAAAATTTTTCCTGCGACCACCATGACAAAGCACGCCTCCAACCTTAAAATGATGGCTGAAGCCGTTAATAAACTCTGCACACGCTTGACACGGCCAACGAAAAAACTCTGCTGAACCTACGGTTTGTTTTAATAAGAGGTTTTTCACTATTAACGCGCACATTAGAGGCCAATCCGCAGTAATGTTAATTCAGGAAGTTATACTTGAAAACTTCATGAGTTACGAGTACGCTAGGGTACCGTTTAAGCCCGGCGTAAACGTTATCTGCGGACCAAATGGGTCAGGGAAATCCTCGCTTTTGCTTGCGATCTCAGTTGCACTTGGACAGTCGTACACGGAACGCTCCAAGAAACTAAGCAACCTGATACGATGGGGAAAAGACCAGGCAAGAGTCACAGTCGTCTTGGACAACAGCAAGCGAGAAGGGAAACGCCCGATTCCACGTTTGAACAAGGACCAAATCTACCTTACACGTGTGCTACGCCGCGACGGAAAATACTGGTTTGAACTAGACAACAAGGCGGCTACAAAGCAGGAAGTTGAACGTTTACTAGGAAAGTTCGGCGTCGACCCAGACAACATGCTCATCATAATGCATCAGAACATGGTTGAACAATTCACTGTACTTTCAAACGTTGAAAAGCTCCGCATGGTTGAAGCCGCTGTGGGGCTTGAGCCTTTCCGCGAAAACGTGCTGCAAGCGCAGCGGAAGCTTACGCAAATACTTAGTCAAGAAGAATCCGTCAGCAAACTGCTTGAGTCCGCTGAGCAAACACTGAATTACTGGCGTGGACAATACGAAAGATACCAGGAAAAGAAGCAATTGCTTGCGAAGCGAAGATTCCTCGAACGCGAGCTTGCATGGGCAGAAGTTGAAAGACGCGAAAGTGTGGTCAGGAGACTGGAGTCAGATATACAAGAAAAGCAAGCCAGCTTAAAAATGGCGGAAGCAGAAATTGCCTCATCCAAGGAACAGCTTGAAACAAAAAAGCAGGAGCAGGGAAAGGTCAAGCAAGAATTTGAAGACGCCGTTGAAGAACGCGTGCAGCTGGAACGAGCAGCTGCACAGGCTGAAACCGCCCTGCAAATATACATGCAGCTGATTGAGGAGACACAGCGTGTCAACACCACAAACCTTCCGGACACGTCAACGCTTAGGCACACGCTTCTGGACAGACAGAAGCTCGGTGAAAACGTGAAGTCACTGCAGCAAACGCTGGAACACGCCACGGCCAGAATCGCGGAAAACAGGCAGAAAACACGAAGCCTTGGTGAGATAATAGAGAAGCTTGCTGAAGAAACGTTGAAACTCAATGTGCATGCAGCACTTCTCCAGTACCGTTTTGACCAAACAATGGCTGAGCTCAAGGAGTTAGAAATTGTACTTAGCCAAGCAAAGGCTGAAGTCGCCTCCGCCGCGGCTAAAGCAGAACAGCATGGTGCACGAATAGCTGTTGTACGCGCACTCAGCGTGATCCTTGACGAAATCAGGGTGACTGATGGGCACTTAGCGGCGCTTTCAGACGTTACAGAAGACATTGAACGCATGTATGAATCGTACTCGAAGCTTTATCTTGAACTTAAAGAGAAGGCCTATCTCGTTGCACAAAACAGAGAAAAAGCCCTTGAAGAAGTCCGTACCAGAATGCAAGCGTGGAGGACTGTGATACAGAACTTGCTGGACCGCGTAAACCTTGAATACCAGAAAATCCTGGAGCAAGCCTTAGCCACAGGCGAAGTTCGATTGTCAAACGGTCATGACATTGAAACCGCAGGGCTTGAAATCCTCGTAGGGTTCAAAGGTGGAAAACCTGTAGCGTTGGACGCTTACACGCAAAGCGGTGGAGAGCGGACAACAGCTACTATGAGCTTTCTGCTGGCTCTTCAGCAGCATGTGCGTTCGCCGCTGCGCGCCGTGGACGAATACGACATTCACATGGACCCGAAAAACCGTGAAACGATCGCGCAGATGCTCGTGTCAACGATAAAGCATGCGGACACGCAGTACATCGTGATCACGCCAAGCCAGGTTACCTTCACGCAGGAAGACGCAAACATAATCACGGTGCAGAACGTTCAGGGAAAATCCATCATAAAAGAGGTTTCACGGTGACTGAAAAAGAAGTACATGCCAGCATCGGCAGAGAAAAACTGCAGCGCATCATCGAAATGTGCACGGCCATTGAAAACCACACGGTAGACCCTTTCACGCTTGACGTGGAGGAAATTATCAGAATTATCAGGACGTACTTTCCAGAATGGGAAAAACCTGAAGACCTGAGCTTGGACGCGGAAGCCCTGCACCATCTTGCCACGGTCATAAAACTGCAAAGCGAATGGGTTAAGCATAGGTCCACTTCGCTGTACACAGACCCTTTCATCCTGCAAGAAAAAATAGCTGTTGCAGACAAGGAGGAAATCACACGAGTATTCCTCAAGGCTTGGCACCCAATCGTTGAGCTGGAGCAGCTAAGTCTCTTCAGTCTTTCCGAAGCTGCAGATTATTGGAGTGCGCTCCTACCGCTTGCCGAGCGCTGGAAGCAGCCTGAAGAAGAAGCAGTCGAGCCTGGAAGCATTTCCAGAGAAGAGCTTGTGAAGCAACGTTTGCTCAGCGATAGATATTTCACGGAAGAACTGGAAGAGTACTGGCACGAACTTAAAGTTAAAACCGAACGGGACGGAGAGAACGGCAGGATTCGCTACTGGGACTTTGTAGGCGCAGACACTTATGAAGAAACAGTGAAGAGAGCGTTCATAACGAGTTTTCTGGTCACCTACGGCTATGCCACACTGGAGATTCATCCGTTGCAAGAGGAAACCTACATCAAACCTGCCGAAAAGCCGAAGACCACGCTTAACATGGAGCAGCTTGTTTCGATTCCGATAGCTATAAACTACGATGACTGGCAGGAATGGAGGAAGAGAAGGAAGGAATGAGCAAGAGAAAAGGCCTCTACGCAAGCAAAATCAAAAGAGCAGTTCACCTGCTTTTCTTCAGGCGAAGGCTTAAGCCCGGTGTGAAAGGCTGGGAACTTCACAGAACGTTAGGCTCAGACTACCCTAAAGTGCTGAGTCTGCTCGATGACTACTTGGAAAAGCTTGACTTACAGGTAAAAACAGTGCCCGAAAACGAAAAGTCGCCTGCTGAAAAGCTTTCGCTGGAAGAGCTTGACAAGGCAAGGTTCTATGTCACGCTGAGAGGAGAATTAACCCCCAAAGAAAGCCGCATGATCGGCTGGCGCATAGACGACTTAGCCGGGTTAGCCGTCACAATCAGTTACATAATTTCGAAGAAGGGTCAGGCGTCGCGCAGTGAAGTGGAAAAGCTTCTCAGCCAAAAGCTTCCAAGCTGGAAAGCCAGCGTGAACATTGACAGGTACATACGCTACGGCTACATACAGGAAGACGAAAGACAGCAGCTTTACCTTGACTGGAGGACAAGGGCAGAAGTCGACCAGAAAGCCCTTGTAGACTTGCTGCTGAAAAGTGAACAACCTACAGACACCGTGGCCACGCTGGCAAAGAAGAATGAAGCCACTGCAGATGAAGAAAACGATTCAGTTGCCCGCTAACGTTCCATGTTCAGTTTTGCCCTAGCAGCAGAGGTTTTCGCTGGTAACAAAAGAAAACGGCTAAAGCACATGTTTATGTCTTAAACTGCCCGTTAAAACCGCATCCGCAAGCACTGCCACGGTCCAGCATCTGCAATAAGCCGCAAGCTCACCGCAGTTTTCCAGCATGTTTCACGGTTTCAGCGTCTACGTGATGCTTACATTCTGAATTTGGAAGTACCGTTTCGCCAGGAACCTCAACCGCTCAGCGTTCTTACCGTTTTTGCCTATGGCAACTCCTTTGTCTTTGGCGTTAACTGTGACTACAGCCATTTTTTGCCCGTCTGCTCTTTCAGTTATGCGTACTTCCCTTACAGCGGCTGGCTTCAAAGCGTTCTTTATGAACTGCACGGGATCCTCGGAGTACTCGATGATCTCGTGTTTTTTTCCAGTCATCCTTTCAAGCGTGTGTATATTTCTTCCGCCTTTTCCAATGGCCATTCCAACTTGACCTTCATTCACGATGAAGATTGCACGCCCCTGTTCCTCGTCGATGATGCAGTCTTTAACGCTGGCACCGCTTATGCTTTCGAACAGGGCAATGTAGCGCATTTCATCGCACGTGAGTTTTATACCCGAAGTCATCAGCTTCCTCCGTCAGAGGTTTCGGTTTTTTCTGCCAGTTTAAGTATCTCTGAATCGCCTGACTCTTTTATGCTTAACGCCGAGACAACGAACGGTTTGTTCGTGACAGCGGCCAAGTCGATTGAGGCGCCCCGGTACGTTATTACGGGAACGCCTGAGAGCTTTCCGTAATATTCTATTTGGTCTTTTATGTTTTTTGGACAGTTAGCGGCTAAAACGATCATCTTCGCTTTTCCTGTCTTCGCGTTCTGCAGGGCCGCGTTTGCGCCGAAGGAAACTTTGCCGCTTTTAACGGCTGTGGCGATGGCTTTCTCAACGTTTATCATTTCTCTGTTTCCCCTCCATGGCTTAACTGCTTTTCAAAGGTGGACATGTACAGTTCAACGAGTCCTGTACCTATCGGTATTGACTGCCCGACGATAACGTTTTCGGTTACGCCTTCAAGCGGGTCGCTTTCGCCTTTCACTGCAGCTTCCACGATGTTTGGAACAGTTATCTCGAACGCGGCTCTGGCGAGCACGCTTGCCTTCTTGCCGCTGATTCCATGTCGGCCGATCTGCTGTACTTCACCCGTTGAAGTCATCATGTCCGCGACGAGCATCACGTGTCGAACGTCCACGTCAAGACCTTGCTCTTCGAGGACGCCTTTGGCTTCATGTATTAACGCGTTTCTTGCAGCTTCTATCCCAAGCGTTTTGGCAATCTCGTGAATGTTGTTCGTCGTTGTCCTAGAAGTGTCGACGCCTGGGATTTCCAAGACTTTGGACAGGTTTGACCCATCAGTCCGTATGACCCATTCGCCGCCTTCCTCGGTTACGAGGACACGTTTTACGTCGGGTACGCCTTTAATGTGAAATGACGAAAGTTTCTCGAAAAGCTTCTTGATGTTTTCGGCGCGTTTAGGTTTCACGCGGAGGCTGTTTTCTTCAACGTTTACGGTGGCGTTCTGTAACTGTATTTTCTCCGTGATTTCCGCCACGGTTACCGCTCTATCTTCGAGCATGGACTTGTTAAGTTCCACAACAATGTCTTCTTGCACTGGGTCCTCGTAGATTGCGGAAGCGACATCTTCAAGTCTCGTTGAAATTATGTTCCGTGCGACTTCAACCGCGGCTTCGCGGCTTTTAGCATGATCGCCCTTTAGATAAATCGTCATTATAGGCGTTGACGGAATACGTCGGGCATCCACGATTTCGATCAGTCTTGGAAGACCAAGAGTGACGTTTTGCTCCTTGACTCCCGCGTAATGGAAAGTTCGAAGCGTCATCTGCGTGCCCGGCTCGCCGATTGACTGCGCAGCCACTATGCCTACGGCTTCGCCAGGCTCCATTAATGCACGCTTGTACTGTTTCAACGTCAAGTCCACAGCTTTGTACACACCTTCTTTGCTGAGCGCCATTTTGGACAAGCCACGTTTAAGTTCTTCCAGAAGCAGAGGTGTGAGTTGGGCTTCAACTTCTTTCAATCGTGCTTTCACATAATCTGCCGGCGCGGGCTCGCCTTTTTCTTCACCGATCCGGATCTGCTCGATAAGCCGGCTTACGTTCACAGCTTTCCCATGGTCGCTTTTGGCAGGATCAACGCCGTCTTCGCCGTATTTAAACTGGATCACATCACCGGCTGAGTCGCGTACGGTTCCATCGTATTCAAGTCTAATATGTTCCAGAGCGTTTATGAGGCGTCTCTGCATGTACCCGCTTTGCTGCGTCCTAACTGCAGTGTCCACTAAGCCTTCTCTTCCGCCCATGGCGTGGAAGAAGAATTCGATCGCGTCAAGCCCACTTTGGTATGAAGAATAAACGAAGCCTCTGGCTCTTGGACTAGGGTCGCCTTCAACGAAATGTGGCAAGGCTCGTCCTGCGTAACCGCGCAGGATTCGTTTTCCACGCACTGACTGCTGCCCAACGCACGCAGCCATTTGTCCAATGTTAAGGCTTGAACCACGCGCACCGGTTCGAGTCATAACGATTCCGGCGTTTTCGATTGTGAAGTCTTGGTCGGCGATTTTGCCTGCTTCGTCTCTTGCCGTTGCAAGCTCATGCATCACGTAGATTTCAAAGGACTCCTCTAATGTTTGTCCAGGTAACCGCTGAAGCGTACCGTTGCGGTAACTTTCAATCAGCTCGTTGATTTTTCTGTGAATGCGCTCCATCGTTTTGTTGATTTTGGCTTCAGCTTTTTGCGAAAGCACCAGCTGGTCGTACGTGTAGGTGAAGCCGCGCATCGTTATGAACAGTTTAAGCATGCGGGTTATTTTGTTCAGGAATTCTCGGCCTGCTTGCGAACCATAATCTTTTATGATCCTGTGAAGCAGGCTTTCCGACTGTTCGGAACCTATGGCTTTCCGGTCGATGACGCCTGTGAGCAGTTGACCGTTCTTTATGACAACGTAAGCGTCGTATACGCATTCTTCTTCTTTGCATTGAACACAGCTTTGGCAAATGTTTGCTTTCAAGGCGTAATTCAGAGTTTTCGGCAGGAAAAGGCTGAAAATCTGCTTGCCCGACCATAAGGGTTGCGGAGTCTTTATGGCAGGCTCTGGAAGCGGACCCATATAGCCTGCGGCTATGAGAAGCCTGTTTACTTCGTTCTTCGTCAAGTAATTCGAACGACGAGTGAACAGGTATGCTGCAGTGATGAAGTCCCTGATCGCGCCTATAATTGGACCGCCAAACCTGGGTGAAAGAATCTGGTCCTGCACCTGCATCAGCATGAGCGCTTCGGTTCGTGCTTCTTCGCTTTGTGGAATGTGAAGGTTCATTTCGTCACCGTCGAAGTCAGCGTTGTACGGTGGGCAAACGCACAGGTGCATCCTGAAAGTCTTGTATGGCAGGACACGCACGTAATGCGCCATAATCGACATGCGGTGAAGCGAAGGTTGACGGTTGAAGATTGCTATGTCCCCGTTCTTCAAGTGTCGTTCAATGACGAATCCTGGTTCTATGGCTTCAGCAATTTTTTCTCTGTCCACAACAAACTCCAGTCGAATGCGTTTACCGTCTGGCCGGATTATGTAGAGGGCGCCAGGATAGTTTTCGGGTCCGTTGATGACAAGCCGCTTCATCTCTTCAATGTTCCACGATGTCACCTTCTCCGGAACCGAGAGACGCATTGCCACGTCTCGCGGTACACCTACTTCGTTTATATCGAGGTTCGGGTCAGGCGAAATCACGGTTCTCGCCGAGAAGTCGACACGTTTGCCTGAAAGGTTGCTTCTAAACCTTCCTTCTTTTCCTTTAAGCCTCTGTGAAAGCGTCTTAAGTGCTCTGCCTGAACGATGTCTTGCAGGCGGTATGCCTGAAGCTTCGTTGTTAAAGTACGTGGTCACGTGATACTGCAGAAGCTCAGACAGATCCTGAATTATAAGTGTCGGCGCACCTGCCTCCATATTTTCCTTAAGCCTCTGGTTTATTCTTATGATGTCTACGAGTTTATGCGTCAAGTCATCTTCGGAGCGGATCCCAGACTCCAAGGTTATGGAAGGCCGCACGTACACGGGCGGCACTGGCAGAACCTGCAGAACCATCCATTCAGGTCTAGCGACATCAGGGTTGAAACCTAAGATTCGAAGGTCCTCGTCTGGAATACGTTCAAGCCTTTCGCGGATCATGCTCGGCGTTAAAGGTTCAGACCCGCCTTCAGTCTGTTCAATGAATTTTGTAGGCTTCTCAAATGTGATCTTGTACTGTACTGCAGCGCAGTGTGGACACTGCTTCATCTTAATCTCTTGCACGATCCCCTTGTAAACTTCATCGGGCACGGCGCCGAGCATCTCTTTGAGCTTTTCAATTCGATCGCGCATCTTCTTTGCAGCGTCGTCTGACAACAATATTCGACCACAGTTTCGACATGTTGACCTGAGAAGGTCAAAAATGATCTTCGTAAATTCGATGTGAACGATTGGAACGGCTAATTCAATGTGTCCAAAATGTCCTGGGCAGCGTATGGCGGTGTTACCGCAGGTCTTGCATCTCTGCCTCGGCTCCAGAGTGCCCAATCGACCGTCCATTAGTCCGCCTGTAATTGGCGCGCCGTCCTCGTCATATGTGTCAGGTGTCTGAATTTCCACTACTGACTGCTTGCGGAGTTCTTGTGGAGAGATAAGTCCGAATGAAATTTCGTCGATTACCTTGTGAATTATTTCCTCAACCATTTCTACGCTTTCTCCTTGAGTTTCAGTTTAGGAGTTATGCAGAGACTCTGAAGTTCCTGAATGAGAAGCTTGAAAGCGTAGGAGACGACGACGGGTGAAACTTTAGCTTTTTCGTCGCATACTCGGCACACGTATCTGCGTTGCTTCATGTCGTAGTAGCCGATTTGCCCGCAGTTTTCGCAGACATATAGTGTATACTTGTCGGATTCCTCAAGCAACCTGTCTCTTAACAGCATTGCTGCGCCGTGTCCTATCAGGCAGTCGCGTTCCATTTCGCCGAACCTTAAGCCTCCTCCGCGGGCTCTGCCTTCAGTCGGCTGCCGCGTGAGCATTTGAACTTGCCCTCGTGCGCGCGCGTGCATTTTATCAGCAACCATGTGATGCAGCTTCTGGTAGTAGACGACTCCTACGAACACGTCGGCCACGAATTTTTCGCCTGTCATACCATTGTAGAAAACTTCGCTTCCCGTGTGGCTGAAACCCAATCGAACTAGGCTTTTCCGCAGTTCGTCGGGACCCTCGTTTGAAAAGGGAGTTCCGTTAACGGGTTTTCCACGCATCGCCGCGACTTTTCCAGCGATCGACTCGATAAATTGCCCAATCGTCATTCTTGAAGGAATCGCATGAGGGTTAATGATTATGTCTGGAACTATACCGTCTTCGGTAAAGGGCATGTCCTCCTGTGGCACGATGAGGCCTATGACGCCTTTCTGTCCGTGACGCGAAGCAAACTTGTCCCCCAATTCTGGAACACGTTGGTCTCTGACTCGCACCTTAACGAGTTTACTGCCTTCTCCCGACTCTGTTATAAAAATCTCGTCGACAACGCCTGTCTCAGAGGGTCGCATGTCTACAGAAGTATCTCGCATCGAAGGCCCCTTAACTTCAAATTCCTTGTACTCTTCAAGGAACCTCGGTGGACTGATACGCCCTATGAGCACGTCTCCGCCTGAAACAGTTGACTCCAAACCGATGATTCCGTCGGGCTCGAGAAACCTGTAGTACTGTTCTCCACGATACCCGCGTGTTCCAGGCTCAGGAACCGTGAATTTGTCCTTTAAGCCTCCAAGGTACTGTCGACACTCGGCTTCGTAGATTCTGTAGAAGGTTGACCGCGCTAAACCTCTTTCAATCGAGGCTTTGTTGAAAACAAGCGCGTCTTCCATGTTGTAGCCTTCGAAAGAAAGAACTGCGACCACGCAGTTTTGACCTGTTGGCCTCTGCTTGTATCCTATAACATCCATCAATTCGGTTTCAACCAACGGTGCCTGCGGATAATGCAGTATGTGCGACCGCGAGTCGACACGGTTATTGAAGTTTGTTCCGTAGACGCCGAGCGCTTGCTTGGCCATCGCAGCCTGATAGGAATTGCGCGGTGACTGATTGTGTTCTGGATAGGGAATTGTCGAAGCACAGATGCCGAGAATCGTGTACGTCGCGATTTCCAGGTGCGTATGATTTTGAGTAAGGTCTTCTGCAGCGATGGCTATGTAAGCGTTTTCTTCCTCTTCAGCGTCCAGATACTCGATTATTCCATTCTTAACAAGGTCTTCCCAGCTCCATTCCCCAAGCGAAATCTTCTCGATGTGAACTGGCTGGAGCTTTGGCGCACCGTTCTCCACGATTATGAGCGGCCGCCTTACTCGTCCCTCATCGCAGTTAAGGTGTAACTCTTCAGTCTCCGCCTGCTTCTTCGAGTAGTACGCAACGTTGATCTCAGTTGAAATGTCGCCCATTCTACGTCTTTCCCTAAGCGTCCTTGCAAGCTCTTCAGCCGAGCCAAAGTAACCCACGATGTTGCCGTCGACGAAAACCTTGGCGCCTGAAGTCTTTAACGCAGGGTCAGACTCGGAAGCTGGAACGACACCGTGCTCGAAGAGAATCTGCTTTGTCTTTTCAGGGTTGATGCCAACTGAAATTGAAGCTGACAAGGAAAGATTCTTGACTAATCCGCAGTTGGAGCCTTCCGGCGTCTCGTTTGGACAGAGCCTTCCCCAATGTGTCGGATGTAAGTCTCGAGCTTCAAAGTTCGGTTGACTCCTGCTTAATGGTGACTGAAGCCTGCGTAGGTGACTTAAGGTTGAAATGTAGTTTGTCCTGTCCAGAAGTTGGGTGACACCTACGCGGCCGCGTCCCCAGTTTCCCGTGGCCAGCGAATGCTGGAACCGTTCAGTAATTATTCCTGGACGAACAGCTGTGGAGACAGTTATGATTGGCCCTTTTACGCCTATGCGCTCAAGCTGGTATTTTATGTCGCGTGTCAAGTTCCTGAAGGCGACGCGGAAAAGGTCCGCAAGCAATGGACCCGCAAGTCTGAGCCGCTTGTTCTTGAAGTGGTCTTTGTCGTCAGGCTGCCGCCTGCCAAGTTTAAGCTGTATCACCCTGCATGCCATTTCACCCAAGAAAATAGCTTTGTCCCGTCTGTCCTTTTCAGTTCTTCCTAAGTGCGGAAGGAAGTTCTTGTCGATCGCCGTTTCCGCCTTCTGGATACGGTACTCTTCAACCTGTCCATGCGCCACACGGTTACCGATAAACAAAACAGCCTCGCGAGGTGTGTCCACGCCGATAGCCTTCTCGAACGAAGGCGTCAGCTCAGCTTGAATGTTAGGGTCAAACGACACAGCCTCAGCAATTTCTTTGTCTTTCTCCATGTCCAAAGCGCGCATCAAAACTACAAACGGAACTTCTGTAGGTACGCCAGGCATGGAAACATAGATTGCCCCGTCAGGCTTAAGCTTCAACTCGATTCGGGCTCTAAACCCAACAGTGGTTGAGAAGATTTTGGCTTGGTAAATTGGAGACGTACCTTTGTCGTCAATGTCGACAATAACGCGGTTAGGCGCCAAGTCTTCCATGGCCACGATCACACGTTCAGAACCGTTGACTATAAAGTAGCCTCCAGGATCATCCGGGTCTTCGCCAACGGAGATCAGTTCTTCCCTTGAAAGCTGAGACAGAAAACACAGCTTTGATTTCAACATGACCGGAATACTGCCTATGTAAACCAACTCAGTGTCCTGCTCTCTGCCATCAACAACAGGCGTCATTTCAAGAGCGATAGGCGCCGCATATGTAAGGTTTCTGAGCCTAGCCTCCATAGGGTAAATCTCGTGCTTCGTACCGTCGACTTCGGTGACGTAGGGGCCAGTAATCCTGGACTGCGGGTCGATCACCCAGACCTGACCTAGTTTAACCGAATATGGACTTTCAGGCACATCTATGGGAATCTCGCCTACTTCATCAACGATCTCCTGCAGCCCATGGTCAATGAACTCATTGTATGAGTCAAGGTGTTGACGAACCAAGCCTTTCTCGTTAAAAAACGCTTTCAACAATACACGCGTATCTTCTTTCGAAATCACAGTCAAACCTTTCCTTCCCCCGCAGACCTACCGAAATATTCCCCAATTGCGTAAACGTTCCGATAGCAGGTTTTATTCAAACTTTGAATTTCCTCCGATGATGGATCATCCAACTCGAAAAAGGTCTCCATTTTTTAGAGCTAAGACACAGATGCTACAACGCTCACTAATAAACCTTGCCGTGGACTAATCTGATTTTCAGCGCCTAAAAGGACGCCAACTTTACGAGAATAGAGTAGTCTCGCAATAAAGCTGTAAAAAACTGAAGTCAACGCTGAAAAAAGCAAAAGCATGCTACGAACGCCGAGAAAACCTTTAGAGCAAACCATGTTTGCCTTAAGAATAAGATGCTCGAAGAATAGATTAACGAGTCGGGGAGGAAAAGATTTTAGGACAACGCATCAGGCGTGGCTGTCAAATGCTGGAGGAAGCAACGTTTATCTATTTTCCACGTGAATATGGAAGTCGCTGCGGCGGTCGCGGAGCCAGGTCAAACGCGGAGGACTCAAGATCAACCCGTGAGGAGTAATCCTCTCCCGAAGGGGTTCGCAGGTTCGAATCCTGCCCGCCGCACCATCATTCCGCCACGCTATGGTTTTCTGTGAGAACATCGAATAAACCATCTGCCTCATCTCGTCCGCAGGCGATTATGTTGCAACTTGACGCTGCCTACTTTTCAAGGTCGAATAAAACCTGCATCGAACCGATTCAGCCTCGACTTTTAGTAGAGACCGCGCTGGCCTACATTTGCGCCGTTGCTTGGAAGTTGAACTTGCTGAAGGCCTCGCTAGCAGCAGAGAAAAACAGCAGAGCCACCGAAAGTTTCACAAGGTGACGCCTTGTTCAATCTTGGAAAGTTTCATCGCTCCTTGATTCGTTGCAGCTGGCACGTATAGAATTTGCTTTTCAGCGGGTAAAGACATATATCTCGTAACGGAAACTCGATGTTTCTTAGGCGCAAGGCGAAATCATGAATTTAGCTGAACGAGTACTTCGCTTGAAAAGCGAGAAGAAAGCAGTTATATTAGCGCACAATTATCAGCGACCTGAAGTCCAGGACGTAGCGGATTACGTAGGGGACAGCATCGAGTTAAGCCGGAAAGCTATGGAGGAAAAAGACGCTGAAATAATAGTTTTTGCCGCCGTGGACTTCATGGCTGAGTCGGCGACCGTACTGAACCCTGACAAAAAAGTCCTCTTGCCAACGCTGGGCGCACGTTGTCCAATGGCGCAGATGCTCACAGTCGAGGAAATAAAACGTTGGAGGGCGCTTTATCCTGGCGCGCCCGTGGTTCTCTACGTAAACACGTTGGCTTCATGTAAAGCTCACTGCGACGTCTGCTGCACCTCTGCGAACGTTGTTGAAGTGATCGAGTCGCTTGACGCTGAAACAATTCTTTTCGGTCCTGACCGCAACTTAGCTGAGTACGCTGCAGAAAAAACTGGGAAGAAGCTAGTCCCCATCCCTGAATGGGGCTTCTGTCCAACACACCTGCTTTTTCAGCCTGAAGATGTAACCGTGCTGAAGCAGCGGTTTCCAGATGCTGTGGTGATGGTTCACCCAGAGTGCAGCGGTGAAATGCGCAGAATCGCCGACTTCATAGGCAGCACATCCAAAATGTGCCGCTACGCCAGCGAGTCTCCTGCGAAAACCTTCATCGTTGCTACTGAAGAAGGCTTACTTCATCGTTTGAGGAAGGAAAATCCTGAAAAACAGTTCTTTATGGCCTACGAGGGAGCCATATGCCCAAACATGAAGTTGACGACGCTTGAGAGGCTTTACATGTCGTTGAGAGACGAGAAGCATGTGGTGAAAGTTCCTGAAGACACAGCTAAGCACGCGCGGGCCGCGCTGGAGCGAATGTTCGAGCTGAACCATCAGAAAGCTACATGGAAACAACCATAGTCTTGAGGATTTTTACGCCTCGCTTCGTAGCCAACTCGTCGCTTAGTTTCCGAATTTCCTCAGCTTTACCTTTGACAGCGATGGCTTCCATGCAATCGCGTTCGCTGACATGCACATGCATCGTGGAGGAGATAACCGTGGTATAGTGATGTTGAATCTCGGTCAGTTCAGCCTCGAGACCTCTTACATCATGGTCGTAGACCATAAGCAATATGCCCGTTTGAACAGACTGCTCATCTTCATCGAGCCAGCGTTTCTCCGAAACAAACAGGCGCACCGCATCCTGAACAGCTTTTGAACGGTTTTCATATCCCATTTTACGGATAATCCTGTCGAAATCCTCTAGAAGCTCCGGTGGGAAAGTAACGCCTACACGCACTATTTTCGTCATTGCAGGTCATTAAAGACTTATCGTGGCTTTTCCTAAAAACTTTTGCACTATACCGGCGCGACGGGGCAAGAAGCCTGTAGAATTACACTGAAAACGCTTCTTCGATAACGGCGAATACAATGATTGTGGAACATTGAGATAACCGTGAAAAATTTTCTTAAACCTCTAGCGCATACGTTTATATCGACCTTTGCTGATTGAACCGTTAAAGCATGGGGGCGGTTTGTTTGACGAGCGAACCTTTTCATGTAACAGACGAAAACTTCAAAGACGTAATACAAAAGAATCGACTTGCCCTAATCGATTTCTGGGCAGGCTGGTGTGGACCATGCAGAGCTTTGGCGCCGACTATCGAAGAGTTAGCCAAAGAGTACGCGGGCAAAGTGTTTGTCGGTAAACTGGACGTGGATGAGAATCCTAACACGGCTGAATGTTACCAAGTTTTCAGTATACCTACGGTTATACTTTTCAAAGACGGCTGCGAAGTCGAGAGAATCGTCGGGCTCTGCCCTAAAAGAAACTTTGACGTCGCCATTCAGAAGCATCTTTGACGGCTTTCATACGTTACCCACGCGTTTTCTCATACATTTTTTCCAGAGTCCATCGGATACTCGACCTGATCTCAGCTAGACGAGCATCTGAAACGTTCGTAACCTTAATCTCTTTTATCACGTCGCCTTCACATGCAACGTTGTAGGCGAACTTTTTTTCAGGAGGCAACTCGCCAAGCTTTACTAGTTCCTCATCTTTTTCCTCCATTTTGGAAAGCACTTTGCCGATGAAGAAGTTGCTGAAGGGCGGCGTGTTGATGCTGAAGGCTTTGCTTTCGTCCGGAAGAATGTGCAGCGTGTCTTTCTCAACGTAAATTATTCCCAGAAGCTCGTCTTTAGAAGTTTTAAGTGGGATAACGTTTTCGGTGTCCATGAAACGTGCGGAGCCGGACCTTTCCTCTTTGCGCGTCTCTGACGCAGGAGTAGCCGACGCGGCTGCCTTGACGCTGGCCTCAACCTGTTTCAGGTCGCCGCGCTTGAAGCCTTTCTCGAGCAGGATAGAGTTTATTGCTTCAAGCGTTGCCTTAAGCTCTGTAACTTCAGATTCAAGCTTCGCGATTTGTTCTTCAAGCTTCTTCTTGAAGGCAACGAGCACCTTAAGTTTCTCTGAATCTTGCGACATGCAACGTCACTGGCATATTTTAAGGCGGCTTTGCCTTATCAATTCTTTGAAAAGCCGTCGTCCATGCGTGAGAAAAATTTGCGTGCCAAGCTCATTCAGCGATCTTCTTAAGTTGGCTTCGGTACATTTCAACGATTTCCCTGTTTGTGGTTGCATCCTCCGCTGCCTTGTCCAGTCGGTATTTTCCGGTGAAACGAGGAAACCGTATTGCCAAACCGCTTCCTTTACGTATAGAATCCATTGCGCATGTGTGTATTGGGCTAAGCGTGATCTCTGCTCCGAGAACTTCGAGCACAACAACGGGCTCAAACCATACATCTGCGTTCAGTGTCGACTTAACTCTTGAGTGCCTATGCTGAATCTCGTGTGGACGCAGGAGTTTAGGAAGATATTCGAGGTCTTTGTCAGTGAAGCCTGTTCCGCATTTTGTCACAGTTTCGAAAGTGTCGTCTTCAGGGTTGTACACAGAAAGCAGTAGAGCACCGTATGTTCCTGCCCTTTTGCCTCTTCCATGGAAAGCACCTACCACGACGAGGTCAACCGTGTCCGTCATCTCGCTTTTGTAGTCTCGCTTATATTTTATCCAAAGCCATCCCCGCGCGCCTGCTTGATAAATCGAGTCTGGACCGACAGATTTGCAGACCAATCCTTCGCACCCGTTTTCGACCGCTTCGAGAAAGAAAGCTTCAAGCTCTTTCACGTTGTTCGTGAAAATGTGTTTAGCCAGCTTGACACGTTCAGACTCGACAATGCATGATTCAAGCATCCTCCGCCTTTGCGGGTAGGCTTCCATGGTTAAGTCTTTCTTATCGAGGTAGAGCGCGTCGAACATGAACAGCGATACAGGATACTGCTCCATCGCTTCGCTAATTCCATACTTGCGTCTGCGATGCATCAACTCTTGGAAGGGAAGCATGTCACCAGTTTCAAGGTCCACGGCGACGCATTCGCCTTCAACGATCGCCTCTTCGGCTTTGACATATTGTTTTACAAGCTTTACCGCGTCTGGATACTGGTCAGATATGTTCTCAAGTCGCCTGGAAAACAACATTACATCGCTGCCTTTCTTGTGCATCTGGATTCTTTCGCCGTCGTACTTGTACTCGGCAACGCATTTTCCGCCAAGCTTCTCGAGTATTTCTTCAGGCGACGAAAGCCTTTCGGCAAGCATTGGACGGATTGGCTCGAACACTTCAACATGGAAGGACGTTATTCCTTCTATTCCTTTTTCTGCTACGACCCGCGCGACCCGCCCGAGGTCAGAGCAAATGTTGTAGGCACGCTCGATCAGTTCCCGCGCTTCTTTTCCGCCGCCGTAAGCGATTGCTAAAGCGTCGAGCACAGTCATGTCGGCGATTCCAAGCCGTAGGTTACCAGTTACTGTGCGCATGACGTATTTAGCTTCCTTAGGAGTGGCATCTGAAAGCAAACCTGAAAGAAGCGCCATCTTTGTATCCACCGCACCTGAACCTGTTGCCTTCGCCATTTTCCTCAATGTTTCAAAGACATGGGCAACCGTGAGTTTCCTGCTGAAAAACGTGACCTGCTTCTTTCTCGACAGAAATGCTTGTGCAGTTTCGCCTATGTCGCCGCTCCGCTTCAAATGCTCCTCTATTTCAGCCTCGCTGCAGCCTGCGGCGCGTGCCAACGCTTTGATAGCAAGCTTTTCGGCGACGCCTATCTCGATGCCCATGAAGTCAGGGTAAAGCTTTCCCTGAGTAAGGTAAACAACTTTGTCGATAAGGTTCGCAGGCGTAATTTTCAGTAACTCCACGAGAAGGCTGGTCATTTCGAGACGTTTAGTCGTAGCCTCAATCTTCTCGTAAGCGTCAGCGATTAAAGCATAATCCAACGTATAAGCCACCTTTCAGTTTGAAGCGTTCATGCACTTAACATTAACCGTCTACGAATCTTGCTTTTCCTGTTCACCTTCCACGGTTGAAACAGTAACCCTGCCCAAGCGGGTGTCCTTCGAAGCTTCTGTAAGCTGCTTGTCCATTTTGCTCCTGAACTTTTTCACGACGCCTTTACATATGTCAGGTTTCCATTTGCAGATTCCAGAGATTAGCTCCTCAAGGTAAAACTCGAACTCTTCCTCGGTCAACTCGCTTGAACAATCAACGCTGTAAACGATTTCTCCGTTTTCCCTAGCTGCGGTTATAGAAACGAGAACATCGCCTTTCAAGACAGTCGTCCCTTTTTATTATTTAAAGCCCAAAGCTTAAAAGATTTTCAGTCAAACACCAATGCTGCACCTGCGCAGACGCCGCGAATTACACGCCATCAAAACACGGAGGCATAAGCCTACACAAGAAATAACGCTTTGCATGGTTTACCGCAGCCATCGGGAAAAGCAGACTGCCTATGAATACAGCATCAACTGTCTATTAAGTGCGCAGTGCCGTCTGGACAGTAAACCTTTTCGCCTTTCACCGCGGCTGAATATCGTACTCTGCAAGCTTTCATCTGTGAACATCCGTCACAGTCTCTTGATAACGTTCTTACTCGCCTCCTTTTACCTTTTCTCGCCAGGTTCCAAATTACAAAGTTCATGAACCACTGTGAGCTTCCCCAATCAAGGGAAGAACAATCTGCAACTACAAAGACACCTATATACTTTCCGCCTAAATCCGCACTTTCTGCGGTGGACATCTTGCCACGTCGAGGCTGCATGCGAAAATGAGACACGCCATGTGTTGCAACCTTCAAATCACATAATTCATCGTCCAACATGTTCCCTGAGCGCGTTTGCTCAGCGTTTTAACCTTCAACCTGTTATGATAGTACCTCGCTATGGTTAACAAGTTGTGCTGGAAACAGACGTGCGACAGTAACATGTGTCAGGCCATCCTGTCCAACTCGGGCACAGTTTACTCGTCAAAACGCGCATAGACACGGCTAATGCAGGTTTCCGCCGAAGCAATGTAAATTCTAAAGACGCAATAAAGCTATGCTTGGGTCATATGTTAGACTTGGCTTTTTCTTGCCGGTATTTGAATAGGTCTCTGCAACTTTTACATGCTTTTTGATCTTCACTTTCCGCGGTGAAAATCCTTCCACAGTAAATACATTCCTTTCGTAGCTTCTTCAAAGCATAACCCGCCGTGAATGGATGAAAAACCTTCACATATGTCTTTGTTGTGTAAAAATAGTGGGTTCCTGAATTTATTCCTTCGCCTCCGCCTCGAACTAGCCAGCTCTGAAGCGAAGCAAACCTGAACTTTAGGAAAACACTGCTTACTTCAAAGTTTTTGAGGCTCGTCTGCCGACGCCCAGCTCATTGTATAAACTGAGTCAAAATAGAAAACACGAGGTTGACGCTGGGCTTCGTTGCGCTTCGACGGAAATGTCCACGCCTGTCCAATACAAAAGCCTATAGGCACACTGTTTTTCATTGCGCATATGGAACCTTCAATGTATAGTGGTTGGCGTTGCTGAAAGGAACGTTTGCTCATGCAATCTCCGGCATCGAGAATGAATGATGCACTTTAAAACATGGCGTTTCCTACAGCATATGTAGGCTGTGAATCGTGATTCGCTACTTATTTCATGAATGACGACGAGGAATGCAGCCTAACGTTAAAAGACAGACCTATCTGTTTAGCTTCGCAAATTAACGTGACAGCCAGCGCTATGAGGGTTTGCCAGAAAAATAAACGGCGTGTTGTTTTCGAAGGCTTCCTCATGGTTTGCGTGGCTAGCATAAAAGTTCTTAAGCTTGTAATCGAAGAAAGTTTTATGTCGGATGATGAACGCAGAGTCAATGAGCTGTCCGCGTTGATTCGACTCGACGGGCGAACTGACGCGTAAAGGTTTATGTCTTGTCACGTTAGTTTGGCAATGTTGTATTGTGTGTACCGCGGCAGCGGTTCAGTTATAGTGCTTCGGCGGCTGATGTTGCACGTTTGCTGAGGCGAATGAGCATGTGCGGGAGTTTCTGAGTAAGCATACGGTTGGCGGTTCCACGTAGCAGAGTATTAAAAGCTTATCCACTCCTGTGAACCCAGCATTGCATTCTATTCAATAGAATTTGCGTTGTTTGAAGAAAAGGCTTATCAACAGTTAAGGCAGAAGACTTCTACAGGGGAGTAAGCGCAATTAACGTTCTGTTATTATCTGAGCAGGAAGTTACTGAACTGCTACGCATGGACGAAGTTATGGATGCTGTGGAAAACGCTTTCAGAGAAAAAGCGTTAGGCTACGCGCAGATGCCACCTAAAGTTTACCTCGACTTTGCCAAGTACAATGGCGACGTGCGCGCCATGCCCGCCTATCTTGAGCGACTGGATGTGGCTACCGTTAAAATCGTAAATTCGCATCCTGACAACCCATGCAAATTCGGTATGCCCACCGTTTCAGCCATCGTGCTTTTGCTGGATCCACGAAACGGTGCGGTGCTGGCAATAACGGGTGGAACCAACTTGACGGCTATGCGGACAGCCGCTGCAGGCGGCATTGCGATAAAATACCTCGCCAACAAAGATTCGAAAGTTGCCAGTTTCATCGGCGCGGGAGTCCAGGCCAGAGCGCAGTTGCAAGCGCTTCTTTTGACGCGGCCGAATCTTGAAGAAATCCGCGTCTGCGACATCTCTCCCAAGGCGGCAGAAGCGTTTGCCGCCGAAGCAGAAAACAAGGCTTTAAGCAGCCGAGTAGTTATCGCGAGAAACGAGGAAGAAGCAGTACGCGGCGTGGACATAGTGGTAACTACGACGCCTTCGAGGAAGCCTGTTGTTTTCGACGCATGGGTCTCCTGTGGAACGCATCTCAACTGCATCGGGGCTGACGCACCACTTAAAGAGGAAATAGATCCGGCGATTTTGAAGCGGGCGAAGATTGTCGTAGATGATTGGGAACAAGCGGCTCACAGCGGCGAAATAAACGTGCCCATCTCCCGCGGCCTCTTATCCAAGAAAAATGTGTGGGCGGAACTCGGTGAAATCGTAGCTGGAACCAAGCCTGGCCGAACATCGAAAGAAGAGATCACAGTTTTTGACTCAACTGGACTAGCCATTCAAGATGCCGCAGCAGCAGAGATAGTCTACCGGAAAGCATTATCCAAACAGGTAGGCTGCTTCATACGCATATAAGCTTCAGCGCATGCAAGAAAATATGGAAGAAGTTATGGGACTATCTTTTTCGTTTGTGAAGAATAGCGATGGGCACCGTGACTATTATTAACGCCGGTAGCAACGTCGTCGCGGCAATGTAAGGTGTGACTAAGCCATTGATGCTCGAGCCTACAAGCGTCTATTTGACAGTATACTTATACGCAAGTTGTTAAATAAAATCTTGAGACTGTCCTTTTTTGACACATCGGTCTATGACAATGTTGCCTACGGTTTAAAAATAAGAATGCCGCGTAACGCGGTGGACACGGAAGTGAGGAGCGCGCTGCGACTTTCTGGTGACGAGTTCAACGCGCAACGTTAACTGTTCGCCTTCAGCGCTTGACACCGACGCCGTGTAGACGGATGGACTGACGCTTGTACGCGAAGGTTTAAAGGTTCAATCAGCTATTGATAACAAAAAATGGAGTGTTTCGCGGATGGTTGAGATAGTTGTTGACATGTCGGAGCTTAAAGATGGAGAAAACGATGCAGCAAAAAAGGTTGCAGGTTATCTCGGAGAAAAAACAGGTTTAGAGGCAACTGTTGACTCGAAAAAGGTTAAGGTCAAGGGCGATTTGGTTTCAAGGAAGTATTTAAGAACGCTGTTGAAGAAATACTTGCATAAACAGAAGCTTAAGGATCTATACCGCGTCATCAGCGAAGACGAAAACGTGTTGAAACTAAAACGCAGGAAAACACATGAAGAATAAAGCGATTTCTGAAAATGCAAGTTTCAGTCTGTTTGAAACGTAGAAGCCTTCTGCGGTATTTGTATGAAAATAGTCCGCTATAGGTCGGGTGATCGCGTAAGCTACGGCTTCTTGAGCGAAGAAAGAGTAATAGACCTCCCAAGACTGGCGCGTCTCTGTACATGCAAGTTACCCAGCGCGTTTGAGAAGTTCATTGCTTGGAATCCAACAGCTGAAGCTGCGGAAAAGCTGATGGAAAAAGCGGAGAGAAGCATGTTGGAAGCTGCAGCCGTACGCGGTGACGAAGCGGATCTTTTGTGTCCGATATCTTCGCCATCGAAGATCATATGTCTCGGCTTGAACTACGTAGACCACGCCGCTGAAACAGGCTTAAAGCTTCCGGAAGAACCGATTTTCTTCATGAAGCCGCGTACTGCCCTAATAGGCCCGAATGAAAACATCGTTAAACCCGGCTTCGTTAAGCAGCTTGATTATGAAGGAGAACTCGCGATAATCATTGCAAAGAAGGGCAAGAATATTCCTGTTCAAGAGGCGCGGAAACACGTTTTCGGGTTCTCGATAATGAACGACGTCTCAGCTAGGGACCTGCAGTTTAAGGATGGTCAGTGGACACGGGCGAAGAGTTTCGACACGTTCGCACCTCTGGGCACCTGCATCGTTACTTGCGATCAGCTTGCGGACACGTCTGACCTTAGGATTCGAACATGGGTCAACGGTGAACTGCGCCAGAATTCAACAACCAAAAACATGGTGTTCAACATCGACGAAATCATCCATCACCTAAGCCGCGTCATGACACTGGAGCCATGCGACATAATAGCTTCAGGCACGCCTGCAGGCGTCGGTTTCGCGATGAAGCCTCCGCAGTTTCTGCAGCATGGTGACGTTGTACGCATTGAAGTCCAGGGCGTTGGCATGCTTGAAAACGCTGTTAGGGAATCATGCGCAGTTTAACAGGGTCTTCCTCAGCCTCTTTGAATTGAGACTCTGCTCACGCCTGCTTCCTTCTCGATTTTGACGACGTGCTCAGCTTTTTCTGCAAAGGCCTCGCTGTGTGTAACAGCGATTATCTGTTCTATCGCTTTGAAACGTGAAATGGCATCTGCAAGCCTTTCGATTGAGCCGTCTTCGCTCCCAAGGTTTTCTGTGGGCTCATCAAGGAGGAGCAGGCTTAAGCCGTGCCCGGTCCGTGAATGCATTATGAGCTGCCCAAGCCCAAGCCTGTAGGCGAAGGCGACAAGTGTTCTTTCGCCTCCTGAAAGGTTTGAAACATCACGACACGCATTGTTTTCGCCGAGAACGGAAGGTGTGTATGTTTCGTCGATTGAAACGTTGATAAATGCGCCTTCACCCGTCAAGTCGTCTAGAACCTGTTGGACAAAATTCCTGAGAACTTTAACGTATTCGCGTCTAAGTATTGGCTGAATACTTCGGTAAGCGTCGCGTATCGCGGCTGTAACTTTTAGAATCTTTGTTATCTTCTGCATGCGCTCTATTTTCTGTTGCGCATTGTCGATTCGTTCCTTCAGTTCGTCAAGGCGTCGAAGAAGGTCTATCCGCTTGTTTTCCTTCGTGTGTAGCTCAGACTCCAGCGTGTAGTATCGTCGCATGGCTTCGTCCCTTTGCTGTTTAGCTTGCTCGAAGTCGAGAATTTCATGCATGGTGATTTCGGCTCGAAGCAGGCTGAGTTCAGCTTGAAGCGTTTCGTTCAACCTTTCCTTTTCATTATATTCCTCGACCAGCTCGTTTAAGCTGTGTTCTTCTTCGTTTATGCGAAGCTGTAAGTCTTCAGCCTTTGAATAAAGCGTTCTGAGCATGTTTAATGCTTCGTACAGCCGGGTTCGGGTTCGAGTAAGCTTTTCAAGCTCTTCATTTAACTGTGTTATGGTTTTTTGCCGTGCATCATTCTCTTCTTTGACTCTTTTCACCAAGTTGTCTTTGTAAACGTCGTTCAAAGGCTGTAGGCAGAGTGGACATTTTCGTTCAAGCGAAAGGGAAGCAGCTCTTTTCGCGTCCGCCTCTATGCTTTTCAGCAGTGCTTCCCGTTCGCCTCTTAGGCTGTCAAGCTTATGTTCCAGCGACGTTAAATAGGCTTGATAAGCCTCAACGGGTTGACCTGGAGTGGCGCCGGCCTGTTCAAGTTGTTTTTCCTGTTGAGTTATCTGCAACTTTAAGGAAGCATAACGCTGCTTCAAATTTTCAACGACGGTTTTTTTCCCTTCAATTCTTTCGGCTATGGAAGAAAGCGTTTCCTTTACGCTTGCCACTTTCGTTTCAGTTTGAGCCGCGTTTCGCTTCAGGTCTTCGAGTTTTTTCTTTTTTTCTTCAAGCTTCATGAGCTTTAAGTTTGCTTCTTCCAGAGTTTTCTTTGCATGCGCAAGGTCTTCCTTTGCTTTCTGTATGCTTATGTCGATGGCTGTGAACTCTTCTGCGGCATGATTGTATTCTAAGCCGAGCTTGTCCAGTCCAACAATGTCAGGGTCTCTTTCGTAAGCTCGTTTTTCGCCTTCGTAGCCCTTCTGGTACTCGGCAATGTTTTCCCATGCAGCTTCATATTCTGATAAGCCGAAGAGCTCATCAAGCTTTCTTTGCCTTTCTCTCGGGGCCGCGTCTAATAGCTCCTTCAGATGTTCCTGTCTTACCCAAACGATTTCGCGGTAGATTTCGCGGTCTAACCCTGTTATAGCCTTAAACTGTTCCGCCACCGCGTCGGTTTTCATGCTTGCAACTAAACGTTCGTCCTCGAAGAGTTTGAGTTCTTCGATGTCTTGGCTAATGCCCTTGACGAGACGTTTTAGCCCGCGGGTTATCTTGTATGTTCGTCCGTTATGCGTGAATTGTACGGCAACTTTTCCCCGCGGTGCACCTTCGCGTAGTAGGTAGTCGAAGCTTCTTCCAAGTGGTTCACCGAAAAAGGCGAAGTCCACAGCATACAGGACGCTGGATTTTCCGCAGCCCAAGCCCCCGACGAGAGAATTAAACCCGCCGGTGAAGGGCACGGTTGACTTAACATGTGACCGAATGTTCTCTAACTGCACAACGTCGATTCTCACTTAAGCATTTCCTCCAGAACCTGCATGACTTTTTCGCCCTGCTTCCGGGTTAAAGGCTCCACCAAGGTTATAGCCATACTGGCGATTCTTTCAGCTTCTTCCCGTGAATACCTTTCGGAAAAGACCTGCAGAAAGTATTCGAAAGCCTTGGTTTTCAAGTCTTTGAGCTCGCTTTCAAAAATTGAACGTACAACCGATTCAGAAACCGTACTTTCACGCATTGACACGATCGGGTGCACTATCAGAGCCTTTTCTGCAGCGTTTTTTATCTTTGCAAGGTCGATTTCGCTTCTTTTTGCTTCAACAGGCAAGGTTCCCTTCAAAACAGGCACGATTACCACGCCGTTATCGTCGGCGCTTTTTACTAGCTGAACCGCGCAGTCGGTGATTCTTGACGCGTCCACCCCTGAAAAATCATGCTCCAAAACGATGAATTTTCGCGGAGACTCCAACTCGACAAAGTCCGCGTTGAAGACGCCATCATCAACTTTCACGTGGTAGAAGCCTTTTCTGTAGGCTGCCTCGTCAAAACTGACGGTTTCCGTGCAACCGCTGTAAACAAGATAGCCAGACTTGAATCTTCCCATGTATCTTTCATGTATATGACCCCCTGCGTAATAGTTGAAGCCGTCGGGAATGAGCTCAGGCGGAACTTCAGCTTCCATATACGAGGGAATCACGCCTTCGAGCTCCACAGCCATGTGGAAGACGAAAACGTTGAACAGTGAAGGGTCGGGTGCAGGAACATTCTGTTTCATGAAAAGCGGCATTGCCTCAAGGACACGCTGTCTATTCCTGTAGTTGGGCACTCCATAAACGTAGCAGCATCCAGGCTTACGCCAGCATGCACCTTCATGCCGCGGCAAGTGATATACTAAGCCAGCGCTGTCCAAAGGGTGGAGTATGGTTCCAGTAATCATGTTCGGTGCAGAGTCATGTGAACCATCAACGGTTAACACGGGAATCCCAGCGTCGCGAAGCCTTTTAAGACTACGTACAGTGTTCTCAAGTGTGATATTCGACGGCCGAGGCTGATGGAAAAAATCACCTGCCACAATCATGAAATCCGGTTTCAACTCAAGGATTTTATCAACTACCTCAACGAACACGTTGTCAAAATCTTGGCGCCTAACCTCCAACCCGTACTGCAAGTAGCCTAAATGAAGGTCGGAAATGTGGACGAAACTGAAGTTCTCCAACCGTATTTGCCTCCGAAACAGCAGACTTGCACATTGAGTTTAGTAACGGAGGCTTTAAGCCTTTTAGTGCTCATGTCCCTTCCCCGCCCTCATCAACATCGATTTGGACGAATCTTAGGCTATAGGCTATTTTGGTTTTCTGAAGAGCTTTGCGTTTTCGTAGTCGCAGACGTATTGGAATCCTGTTTCAAGCAGCTTGACGGATTCTTCGAGCGCCCAGGCAACTTTGACTGTGTAGTCTTGTTCGCCGAAGTCTACGAGTTGCGTGTAGCGCATTGTGTTTTTGATGTTTTTGTGGCCGAGGAGGCGCATGACGTGGAGTATGTCTTTTATTTTGTGGTACTCTATTGCAGCTTACTAGCGGCGCGGCACATTTTGAAAAGTATGGGGTTGAATAACTACTCGATTTACAGGCAATCCTGATTAATTTGTTTATGTTTTTAAAATGATTTAGAAAGACAAAAGAGCTGAAAAGTGGAAAGTTGCATGTCTTGTAACTTTCTAATTTTGTTGTAATTCTCATGGAGCCTCTCGCGATTTGGTTGAGCATGCAAGAACCGCGTCTTTTCAGAGTTCGTTTCGTACATGTAAAGACGGAAAATAGTTGCGAGAAAACGTTCAACTGGCGATGTCGACTTCACGTGTGTTCGGTCAAACCTGTGTTTCCTGTGCAAATTACCCGATGCAGCATAATACTTCGTCATGCATGGCAGCGCCTCATGGAACAATGAGGCGAAGGAAGCTTCTAAAAGCCGGCATTGCTAATATATCCTCATTCCGTTATAGAACAAAGCTCAGGTTTTCAGGCATGTATCTTTATAAACTATTGAGCATCGTGTATTTTGGGAAAAAGGGTTTACCGCCATGAAATGTGAAAAATGCGGAGTGGAAACTTACATACCGTTTGAATGCCCCTACTGTGGCGGCCGATTCTGCTCAGTTCATCGACTTCCCGAGAAGCATGATTGTCCAGGCGTGGAAGCCGTGAGGGCTTCCCGTTTCGTTCAACCCGAACCCATGACGCCTGCAAGTACATACGAGTATAAGGTGACTTTTGGCGGTTATCCGCCGCGTGTAAACCGCGTTTTTTTCAGCATGAAAGAGGTGGGACACTTACTTGTCGCGGGAGTTCTTGTTTTATGTGTAGGCTTCTCGATTTTCTGGTACGAAGGATACTCTTTGGAAAACAGTTGGACCTTACTAACGTTACTTTCACTGCTGCTCACAATTTCGTTCCTGACGCATGAAGTAGCGCATAAAATTGTGGCGCAACGAAAAGGCTTGTGGGCAGAGTTCAGGTTGACCCTGTGGGGCGTTGCTCTTACGTTGTTCTCCGTCATTTCACCGCTTAAAATTGTCTCTCCAGGAGCCGTAATGATTTCAGGCTACGCGCAGAAAAGTGACATCGGACGGATTTCCATTGCTGGTCCGGCTACAAACCTCCTTTTCGCCTTCCTTTTCATCGGAGCAAGCGTGCTTTTCCCCTACTATGTGGACATATTCCTATGGGTTGCATACATTAACGCGTTAATAGCTACTTTGAACTTGATTCCCTTTAGCATACTTGACGGACACAAGATTTTCGATTGGAACAAGAAACTGTGGGGCATCAGCTTCGCCGTCAGCATAGTGCTTACAGCGGCAATGTTGTTCACTGTCTGAGTTGCCGTGAACTTGTCTGCACGACCGAAAAAGAGCAAGCGTGCTTTTTCTCAAATGAGCTCGATGGTCACGTGAACTTCTTCTGGTACACGGATGCGCATTATTCTTCGCATGACGCGTTCTTCAGAGTCAATGTCGATTAAACGTTTATGGATGCGCATTTCCCATCGGTCCCAAGTAGCGGTGCCTTCCCCTGAAGGGGCTTTCAACACAGGTACACGAAGCCTTTTCGTCGGCAATGGAACAGGCCCGTTGATTTTTACACCTGTTTTTTCAGCGATACTTTTCAGTTCGGCGCATACCTCTTCAAGCTTCTTGTAGTCTGTACTCGTTAAGCGAATCCGCGCTTTCCTAACCATTCACGTATCAACCTGGAATCTGCCCGGCATGATTGCTATTTGGGCATACCTTAGACGTGAGACCGCAAATAAAAACTTATCGACCCATGAGCGAATGATGTGCTGAACGCGCTTGTTCATCAAGCTTGAACGGCTATGCGTGACCGACCGCGAAAGGGTTTACGTTGCCGCTGGCGCTGAAAAAGCTGCAACCCTAAACGGCTGAAGACGTTTCCTGAAGCATGACTGCTGCCTGCGATTCTACAGGTTTGACTGGAAACGCTAAAATGTTGCTCAAACCCTTCTTAGTGCAGTGCGGAGACGCATATGTATGGGGCACAATGAGCTTAGAAGAGATTATCTGCTTGACCGGTGGGTCGTCATCGCTACTGAACGTAGCCGGCGACCAACTGATTTCATAAAGCAAAAAAGCCCTCATGTCGCGGAAAACAAGGCGTGTCCGCTTTGCCCCGGCAATGAACGGATGACGCCGCCTGCCATAATGGTTTACTTGAGTGGTGAAGACGAAATAAGGGTGGACAAGGACGAGAACGGTTTTCGCCACAGCAACTGGCTTATCCGCTGCATCCCTAACTTGTACCCAGCGTTCACTGCGCCAGATGAAGCTCTGGCACATGGTTGGGAAGAACCCAGTGAGGGTTTCGGTTACGCCATAGGACACCATGAGGTCATAGTTGAGTCGCCCTGCCACGAAGAGCACCCGGCAGACGCCAGTGTGCCACAACTGATTCTTTTAGTTAACGCCTACTTGGACAGGGTACGCAACCTTTCAGCTAAGTCCTACGTGAAGTATGTCTCAGTCTTCCGCAACTACGGCTTAGAAGCAGGGGCTTCGCTTTCACATCCGCACAGCCAGATTATCACAACTCCGTTTGTGCCTAGAACAGTTAGGGAAGAGATCACGGCTGCTGAGAGATTCTGGCATATGCATGGAAAATGCGTTTTCTGCGACATAATGGCCCGGGAGATTGATGGTCCAAGAATCGTGTTAGCTGACCGGTACTTCACAGTGGTCGCGCCTTACGCGAGCGTCCACCCAATGGAGTTCTGGATCATTCCCCGCCGTCACACGGCGAACCTGCTCGGTTTGACCGAGGACGAAAAGAGGGAACTTGCTGGAACGCTTAAGAAAAGCTTGAAAGCCTTGAAAGACACGGTTGGCGACCCAGCTTACAACTTTGGGTTTCACTTTTCAACAAGCAGAAGCGATGAAGAATACTATCATTGGCACTTGGAAGTTTACCCGAAACTGTCAGTTTGGGCAGGATTTGAAAAGAACACAGGCATGTACATAAACACTGTGACGCCTGAAACCGCAGCTGCTGAGCTTAAGAAAGCTATAGAACTTGCACCTCAAACTTCGGTCTAACATGCATCACATCTTCAACGTAGGCTCTCAGCGGTTCCGCCACGCTCCACGCTTGGGCAATGCAGCCGCGTGGCGTGTAAGGTGGGTCGCCGTCGAAGATTTCGCTTATTGTGCCCAGTCCCGCTTGGTAAATCTGATGACTTAGAAGAGGCGTCACAAGGCTGCCCAGGGCAAGGCTTGGTTCTGGGTCAGCAGTGAATTTTACTTTAGCACATGCTGTTGTGAAAGGCCCAAGCAGCCAAGACCAGACTGCCCCATTATGGTATGCACGGTCTCTACTTCGTCTGTCGCCTACGTAGGCTCCAACGTACCTCGGGTCGTTCCTTCCAAGGGTTCTCAGCCCATAAGGGGTCAAAAGGGCATTTTCAACTGTGTTGAGAATCATCAAGCTTTTCTGAGCATCTAGCATCGTGAAGTCTAAGGAAACGGCGATGACCTGGTTCGGTCTCATCGAGGCGTCGGCGCCGTCTTCTTCGACGACGTCGTAGAGGCAACGATTCTTTTCGTTCCAAAACTTCCTGTTGAAGCTTGTACGTACAGTTTCTGCGCGTTTTGCATAGTCTTCTGCAAGGTTTTTTTCACCAAACTTTCCTGCAAGCAGTTCGGCGATTTTCAAAGCGTTGTACCATAAGGCTTGCACTTCAACGGCTTTTCCAGCTCTTGGCGTAACAGGGGTTCCGTCAACTTCAGCGTCCATCCACGTAAGTCTTGGTCCATGAACGATTAAGCCGTCGCTGTCCATTCGTATGCCAAAGACCGTTCCATGCGTGTAGCTTTCCAGAACAGCCTTTATTTTTTCCCATAGTTTTTCCTGTACAAAAGCAAAGTCCATGGTGTACTTCAAGTACTGAAAGGCCGCGTTGACGTACCAGAGGGTTGCATCAGCCGTGTTGTAGTATGGACTGCACGACTTGTCTTCGAGGCAGTTTGGGATTAAACCCTCCTTCATTAAGTCTGCGAATGTTAAAAGTATATTGCGGGCTTCATTGAATCGTCCTGTCACAAGAAGTAAGCCTGGAAGCGAAATGAAGGCATCTCTCCCCCAAGCTTCAAACCAGTGGTACCCAGCGATTATGGACACGCGTGAATCTTTGGATTCTACGACGAAGGCATCGGCCGCCAGCAACGTCAGGCTTAACCATTCTGTAATAGGAATCTGTTTGTACCTGCTGTAAAAGTCCACTAAAAGTCGGCTGTTTCGCGAGTGCGCAGCGTCAAAAAGCTGTTCTATCGCTTCGTATGAATCGCCGACACCGGCTATTTCAGCCGCAGCTTCCACGTTTGATTCCTCTGCGACTGCAACTATGGCAAAATCTGCGGTTTTTCTCGGTTGAACCTCAAGTTCAAAGTAGCCTGGCTGGTAACCGTCGTCTACGCTGCTTTCTCCCCGGTTATATTCTTCACGGTAAAATAGATGTTCAACCCAGCATGACGCGTCATTGAAGCGGCCGCTGGTTGCTTTAAGTATAACTGCGGCTTTTGGATTTGTGAAGAACAGGGCAACGCTGTGGGCTTCGTTTGTTTGGTTGAAGGTCAATGGTTTTTTTTGGCGGTCTACGACGTCGTGAAAGTGTCTGCATGTCAGCAAAGGCGTAATTTTCAAGATTGCCGTGGAATCGTTGAAGTTTTGTGTGTTATAAAGGACAGCTACAAGGTTTTTTCCAGTTGGCATTAAGACGGTTTTCGTCAGTACGATGTTGCCTGCCACGTAATGGTACGACGGGAAAGGCGACGCTGTAAAGCCTTTTAGAAAAGTGCGGTCTTCCGGTGGTTCGCCATAGTTGAATTCGTTAATTCCCAAAGCAATCGACTCGTGGTTTAAAACCAGCTGTTCATCTAGCTTCATTAGGCAGACGGTTCTGTCTCCAGGCGGATGCAGCGCAGCCACGAGCAAACCGTGGTATTTCCTCGTGTTTAAACCTGTGACTGTGGAGGATGCGTAGCCGCCTAACCCGTTAGTTACGATCCATTCTTTCTTCACAGCTTCGTCGAAGCGTGAAAGTTGTTCTTGCGAGAGGCTAATTGCTGGAAGCTGCATCTATGGCATCATCTTTGCAACGTTTTTTCCGCGGGCAACACAGAAGTAGTTGGCGACGGGGCTGCATTTAGTCCTGAACATGAGAAAGTGCGATTTCTTCAACGCGTATTCCGTCAGGGTTTCAGCGTATCCCATACCTTTCGCGAAAACAAGCTCTGCCGATTCGTAAGCTTTAAGGAATTCACTGGAAACCTCATTTATTGCAAGCCCCACAGCATCCGTGCCAGTAGTCACGACGGTGTCAGCGATTTCATCCATCCCGGAAAACTTGACGTCGTCCCATGTGGCGTCGTTCAGGACGGGCGCGCCTTTAACAGCAAAAGTCACAGTTAAACCCATGTTCTTAAGTTGCCGTACGAGTAAAGTGTCGAAGACTATCTCTCCAGCGTTGTCCGCCAAGTAGAGAACAGACTTTGCATTTTTAGCGAGGCCGTAGGCTTTTTCAACATCGTCTACTACCAAGTCTTTGGCGGCTTCTCTGAAGTCTCTGCGCATCGTGCTTGAAGTATACTTGTGCCCTGGAATGTCAAGCTCCATCGTATTGCCCACGATGGCGCAGAGGCAGGCTCTTTTAAACCGGTCCTGCTGAGTGTAACCTTCATCGACAAGCTTCTGAGCATATGGCAGCAGCCGCAAGGCTGTCTCGTTGCCGATGCGTTTGCTTCTCTTGTAAGGGTCAGGGTTTCCAGTGAGCCGTTTTATCAGGCGATCACGACTTGTCCCAAGGAAGGCGGGAACCGCCGTTGGCTTGAACTCTCTGGCAAGAAGCTTCACGATCTCGTTAACTGCTCTGAAGCGAAGCGCAGGGTTTGCTGTGGCCTCGTTTATTTCAGCCACTGCCCGCGAGAGAAGGCATGCAGCGCAGTCTACTTCAACCTTCAAGTTAGTTCACGCTTTTCTTGTAGCATCCGCAAATTCGCACAGCTTAGTATATGGGTCTTTCGCCAGCACAACCCTGCTTGCAACCAAGACACCCTGCGCGCCGAGCTTTATGGCTACTGCAACGTCCTCGCCTGTGCTTATACCCGCGCCGCACAGTATTACCACGTTCTTGTTGAGTTTTCGCACGAGCTGAACCGTTTCAGTCACAACTTCAGGTTTAGCTCTTGAAACCGCCACACCTGTACCGATAAGCTCGGGCGGCTCAATCGACACGATGTTCGGTTCAAGAATCGCTGCTGCCGCACTTACTTCGGGATTGCTTGCACAAATGCATGAGACCAGATTCTTGTCACGCGCAAGCCTTGTCAGAAATGCGACGTCGGCGAGCTTAAGCTGCCTTTCGGAATGGTTAATCAACGTACCTGAGGCTCCTGCCTCTATGACGGATTCGGCTAGAACGTGTCCCGTGAAGCTTCCAGGAACAATTGGGTCAATGTGCTGTGCGTAGACAGGCAAATCCACGGCTTCTGCCACGCGGTGAATATCAGCAAACTGAGGGGCAACACCGATGTAAATGCCTGTTTCCCTGCTTGCCCTTTCAGCCTTGCTTGCAAGTTCAACAGCTTTTCTGCCCGTTGCTTCAGAATATGTCTTAAAGTTTACGATTACTAAAGGCGGCTTAAGACTGCGAGTCAATTACCATTTCACCGAGCATAAGTCAACGTTAAACATTAATAGCGTTTGCCTCTGGAAACCCGAATATTCATGGGTGAATCACGCTTCACTGGAAACGGGCACGGCTGTAAAAGAAAACCTGTAGTGCGTAAAGACGAAAACTCTGGAACGCGCTAGCACAAAGTGTGCTGCACGCGGAAACGCATGTTTCAACTTCGCTGAGCTTTTCGGCGAAAGGTGCCGTCTGCGGAGCACATGTCTTCAATGCCAAAAGTGTCTGCGAAGTTTCAATGCGTATGCAAATTCGCCTTTTCAACTGCTTGTATTGCAGATTGCAGTTTGATTCGCACGGGCTATTGTCGACCATCAGGTTTTTCAGCTTTTTGGACGTGTCGTACGTTTTCGGCGTCGTATTAAACGCGGTGGCAGCAGCAGGCTTGTTTTCAACAGTTAAGTAGCGAAATCAGATTTTCCCCATTGAACGCTCGAAAGCGTTTATTAACTGTTTGAAACACGTGAGAAATAGTCCTTCAGCATGCGAGCATGCTCAAACGCTAAGGTTTCTGGCAGGTCTTCCCTGCTGAACAGTTTGAGCTCGACGATTTCACTGTCCTGTTTTTTCAGGTTGCCGCCTATGGGCTTAGCGGAGAAGCATGTTGGATAGTACTCGTATTCCACGCCGTCCTTGACGCCTCGCTCGATGTACTCGCCGATTTTGCCAGTCACGACGATGTCAAGGCCTGTTTCCTCTTTCACTTCTCTGACAACCGCTTCTTCAGGTGACTCTCCAGGTTCACACCTGCCTCCTGGAAGAGCCCAGTATCCCTTGAAAGGCACTGTGGCTCTTTTGACCAGCAGGATCCGCTTGCCCGGGAATACTATCACCGCCGTGGCAGTTTTGCCTGTGAATTTCACTTATGCAGTCCTCCTGCAAACAGAAAGCCTTGCTTACCGCAGCGTTTCAAAGGCTGCTGCGCAGCGTCAAATGGAACGTTCACGAAGAAACAGGACGTAGAAAACGAGTGAAACATGAGTCGCCGTACTCAGCATCATTGCACTTTCTTCTTCACACCGTTTTTCGCGGGCAGAAAGACGGCGGCGGCGATCACGGTGGTCCAAAGCCCATTTTTGTCGCCTGCAGCAGACTGCGTGATGTTTGCCGTCTTTATTATCAGTCCGCTAGTTTTGAAAAGCTGTTTACGCTCGTCCCAGGCTTTTTCCGGGTCAAACTGAATGCCCATTGTTGTGGCAAGCATAGTTGCTGCCAAGTCTTCAGCGTAGTCACCTGCAACCTCGTCGGTTTGACCGTAAGAATGATGCTCAGACAGGTAGCCGTAATTGTTTTTGCCTGAAGGAATCGCCACGCCTATCGATGAAGCGATTTGCCTGTGCGGTTCATTTGTTGCGTTTCGAGCAAGCACGACAAACGTGATTTCCCCTGGCTGCAGCATTTTCAGGCCTTGCTCACGGGGAATCAGCTTGCAGCCTGGCGGAACGATGCTTGAAACGTTGACAAGGTTGCAGTGTTGTATGCCTGCATTCCTAAGCGCTAATTCGAAGGATTGGAGTTGCTCTTTGTGTTTCCCGACGCCTTTAGTCAGAAAGAAGTATTTAGGTATCATCTTCCATGTCGCATTTAGGTGATTGCACCTTCTGTTTATTAGGCTTTTGTTTTGAAAACAGCGTTACTATCGGAGAAAAGGATAACAAACCCTAAGGCATATGATATCCTGCAGGTATGAGCCCTTGAACCTTGGTAAAAGCGTGTTCAAAGACGAAACAAAACTGGACATCAACTACGTTCCCCAAAAACTTCGGCATCGTGAGCAAGAGCTACGCTTACTGATGGAGTTTTTCAAGTTTGCAATTTACTCGCCGGAACGCATGACGCAAAGGGTGATAATAACCGGCGATGTTGGAACCGGAAAGACTGCTCTTGCACAGCGTTTCGGCCAAGACATTACGTCGGAGGCAAACAGGCTTGGGGCAAGGCTCAGGTACGTACACGTAAACTGCAGGGAATACCGTGGCAAACTTGCCCTCATAATGCAGCAGTTACTCTCGGTTCTTTTACCAACCTTCCCGAAGCGTGGGTACGGACCTGAAGAACAGCTTGAAATTGTCCTCCAGAACCTTGACGAAAAACAGGCGCATATGATTCTGGCCTTAGACGAGTTTGACAGTTTCGTGGAGCAGGAAGGAAGCGACGGCGTTTACCAGCTTACTAGACTACAGGAAACACGAGCGAATAAGCCTCAGCGCGTCTCATTCATCTACATTATTCGAGACATGAAGGTTGTGGAAAAGCTTGACGCAAGCACCAGAAGCACACTACAGAAAAACATTATTCGCCTCGAAAACTACTCTCGCGAACAGCTTATAGACATATTGAACGACCGTGTTTCAATGGCGTTCACGCCGTTGGCTGTCCAGGATGACGTAGTGGAACTCATCGCTGATTTGGCATTGGCTGAAAACGGAAATGCCAGGTTTGCGATTGAACTATTATGGCGGGCTGGAAAATACGCGGATGCAGACGACGCAGACACCGTGGCGCCTGAACATGTAAGGATGGCGGTTTCAAGCATCGTTCAAACCTTGAGGAAAAGCGAACTTTCCCATTTAGAGTTGCATGAGAAACTTTTTCTGCTAGGCGTTGCCAGACTTTTCAAGGAAAGCCGCAATGCGTACGTTTCATTGCCAGACGCGGAAAACGCGTATGCCATAGTATGCGAAGAATTCGACGAGCAACCACGCAGTCACACTCAATTATGGAAGTATCTTCAATACTTCTCTGCGCTTGGAATCTTGAAAACGGAAGTAGTGTCGACGGGAATACGCGGGCGAATTACACGCATCTCCTTGCCCATGGTTTCTGCAGCTGAACTAGAGAAAGCTGTAAGCGAAACGTTAAAGAAGTGAGTGAAGCGAAAAGAAGTGATGCTCGAAGAAGTTCTCGGCTCAAAGCCGCGGGTAAGAATCTTAAAAGTGATAGCGCAGCTTGGAGTGCTTAATGTTTCCGAAATCGCTAGAAGAGTAGGTTTGAACTATGTTGTGACTAACAAGCATCTGAAACTGCTTGAAGAAGAAGGGATAATTCAGCAGAAAACTTATGGGCGCATTCGCATGTACAAGTTTAACGAAAACTCGTTAAAGGCCAAAGCCGTGAGGGACCTGATAGACATATGGGAAAGAACAGGTACTCAGTAATCACACGCGCAGCCGTTTTCGCCGGGAGAATCGTAGAATGATGGTGGATGTGTCAGGAAAGAAAGAAGTGTTACGTGAAGCTTCTGCCACAGGAAAAATCGTGCTTCGTCCTGAAACTGTAAGTCTAATCAGAAACGGAAAAATCGCTAAGGGCGACCCGCTTTACACGGCTAAAATCGCAGGCATCCTTGCCGCAAAGAAAACCAGCATGCTCGTTCCACTATGCCATCCTCTGCCTTTGACTAAAGTTGAAGTTGAAGCGGTTGTGGTTGACGAAAAAACAGTTAAGGTCACATCCAACGTTAAGACACTTGCACAGACAGGCGTCGAGATGGAAGCTTTAACAGCTGTCTCCGTGGCCTTGTTGACGATATGGGACATGGTGAAGCAGTACGAGAAAGACGCGTCTGGCCAGTACCCTGACACCGTGATTGAAGCGGTCAAAGTTGTAAAGAAGGTTAAAGCGTATGACGACGCCGAGTGAAAGCACACTTAGGCATAAAGCCACCGCGCCTAAAAAACTCAGTTTCGGCGTGTATGTCTGCAGTACGTCTAGGTACCAAGCAACCGTCAGAAAAGAAGAGGTAGAAGACGTGTCGGGAAGCTTAATTGAGAATCTTTTAAGAAGCGCTGGGCACAGCGTGCTTTTCAAGAGAATAATTCCAGACGACCAGAAAGCCATAGCGGAAAGTGTGAAAGAGGCTCTGGAAAATCCTCATCTGGACGCCGTCATCTATTCCGGAGGCACAGGAATAGCGCTTTCTGACGTAACGATCGAGACGGTTACACCTTTTCTGGAGAAAACGCTGCCAGGCTTCGGAGAAATCTTCAGGCGCATAAGCTATGATGAAGCAGGCTCAGCTGCAGTGCTTTCCCGCGCCGTAGCAGGTGTGGCTAGGGGTAAAGTGTTCTATTGCCTTCCAGGATCCCCTGACGCGGCACGGTTGGCGGTTGAAAGGCTTATATTGCCCGAAACCCCCCATATCGTTAGGCATGCGCGGGAATAACGATGAGCCTGACAGACCGTTACAATCGGCCCCTGCTTAACCTACGAATCGCCATAACCAGACGATGCAACCTTAAATGCACATACTGCCACAGGGAAGGCGAAGAAAGCCAGACGGCGAAGACAGAGGAGATGACTGCAAGTGAAATCGTCCGCATCGCTAAAGTTGCCGTAAACCTTGGCATTTCAAGGATTAAGTTAACAGGCGGCGAACCGCTCATGAGGAAAGACCTTAACGAGATCGTAGGCGGCATCGCCGCTATACCTGGACTGAATGATCTTTCCATGACTACGAATGGAACGTTACTCAGCGACGTTGCCAGTGAACTGCGTATCTGCGGGCTGAAGCGTGTGAACATAAGCCTGCCAACTTTGAAGGCGGAGGTTTACTCGAAGCTCACGCGCGGGAATGTTTGGGACGCTGTCCGAGGTGTGAAAGCCGCTGTCGATGCAGGTTTCAACCCTGTGAAACTTAACATGGTTGTTTTGAAGGATGTAAACGTTGAAGAAATTCATGAAATGATGGATTTCGCGCGTGCCAACGGTGTCACGTTGCAGTTGATTGAGCTTGACCCTGTGAACGTGGAAGAAAGCTACTATTCAGTAAGTCATTACCAGCTTTCGGAATATGAAAGAATGTTTGAACAGAAGGCTCTAGCCGTTCACACACGCAGGTTCATGCATAACAGGCGTGTTTATATGCTTCCAGACGTCACCGTTGAGGTTGTCCATCCCATTGAAAACAGCGAGTTCTGCATGCACTGTACACGCCTACGCGTTACAAGCGACGGAAAACTTAAGCCATGTCTCATGCGAAACGACAACCTCGTTGACGTGCTCACGCCGATGCGTCACGGTGCATCTGATGCTGAGTTGAAAGCGCTTTTCTTTCAGGCGAACGGTAATAGGCGGCCTTACTATTCCAGCGTCAATGCTCCAACGTCATAACTGAACGATTCTTGCCTCAGCCTTCACAGTGTCAAGTACGGCGACTGTAGGCTTGCTGGTTAAGTAGCCGCAGACCTCGCCTGGGTTTACGACAAGCGTTTTTCCCACCCTTTCAATGCAGGCGTTGTGCGTGTGCCCATGAACCACAGCGTCGAAGTAGTTACATTTAAGCAGAACATTCAAAAGCGCTGTTTCATCGCCGTGAAGCAATGCTACACGGTAGTTTTCAACATTCACTTCGGCGAACCTTCCACGGATTTCACAGTTACGAGCTTCTTCGAAGCGTTGCCTGAGCATTTGGTGGTCTCCATCATTGTTCCCGTAGACCCCGATAAGCCTAGCGGTCAACGCGGAAAACTTCGGAATGACAAATGGCGACACGTAATCGCCTGCGTGCAAGACAAGTTCAACTCCTTCATCGTTAAGTTTGCTTACCGCTTTATCTACAAGGTTCAAATTATCATGCGTGTCCGACATTACGCCTATGAGCATTCTTCCACCGCCATAGAACATTGTGTGAACGCAAATAAAGTCTTTCGGACCCCTATTGCATGGTGCAGTTGAAAATCTTGGGTATAACGAAGGCCTAAATATTCAGGAAAGCGAAACACTGCTTAAAAAGTTCCTGGTCAACAGACAACATAGAGGATGCTTCTAGAAGAGAGGAACCAAGGTGAACACGTCCACAGAAACCATTCCGAAGAGAAGAGACAGACTCGCCATAATCGCAGGGATCCTTGAAAGCGCAATGGAAGGAAGCATCAAGACGCAGATCATGTATAAAGCAAACCTCAGTTATGAGCAGCTAAGCGAATACTTCAAGTTTCTCGTGCAAGCAGGACTCCTGGAAAAACGTGGCTGCACAGGCAAAGAAGTGTACGTTACCACTCCGAAAGGTCTTGAGTTCCTGCAGAGACACCGCGAGATCGAGGCACTCCTTGAAGCGCGATAGAGAGGCTAACGCTGCCCATCAAGATGCTTCACGCTGAAAACAAAGTTTGCGTGCAGCCTACCTGGCTGCAGCTCATGAAACCTTACGTAAAAGTTTTCAAGATCAACGCAAACTCGTTGAACAGGCGCTTTCGTGGCCGGAAATATTATCGAAGTGGGAATACGGGCTTTATCTCAAGAGAGTCTTAAGTTTGCAGTGTCCGTAGGGGAGAAGAAGACCGAACACGAAAGCGAAAGTGAGGGAATGCATTTCTATGAGAGCGAACGCTACAGTAAGAGCAGTTTTGGTCGCCTTGTTGCTCTGCATCCCCTTTGCATTAGCATTTCTTTCCTGGAAGTATTTTCCAGCCTTCGCAGAATGGGTTGTAGTCAACGTGCTCCACGGCGAAAAAACCGGTAATCCCTCGAACATCTTTTGGTACACCACAGTTAAGATCTTCTACACCTGGTATACTTTTCTTGCAATTGGTGTTGGAGGCGCATGGGTGCTTGCAGCAGCGCTTTCCAGAAGGAAGCGTGCATCTCCTGGAAAAATGTTCTATCCTTTAGTCTCATTCATCGTGCCCGCCTACAACCAGGAAAAGAATGTTGCACGGTGTATACGAAGCTTGACAGCGTGTGCAAGAGAATACAAAGGTCTCTGTGAAGTCATCGTCGTAGACGACGGAAGCAGCGACCAAACGTATGAGGCTGCATGGTCAACGCTTATGTCTGAATGCAGGAGCAGGATAAAACTAAGAGGTCGAGTACTTAGACACTCTGTTAACTTAGGTAAGACCCAAGCGCTTAGGTCAGGCGTCCTTAAAGCGTTAGGAAGTCTTGTAGCCATTGTTGACGCGGACTCGGAATGGGCGCCTGCGACGCTTCAGAAACTCGTCGACTACAAGCTTCTGCATAGAGAAAAAGCTGTCACAGGCTATGTGCATCCGGCTGCTGACAACTCGAAAGACGGTTTTCTCGTCAAGCTTCAACAGTTGGAGTACAGCCAAGGACTCAGTGTTGGCCGCTGCGCCCAAGCACTTACAAACAGCGTGCTTGTTGTTCCAGGCGCCATAGGACTTTACGATGTTGACGTACTTCGCGAAGTGTTAACTGAAAAACCTATCAAGTCAGTAACAGAGGACTTTGAAGTGACTCTTGAAATGCATAGCCGAAATGCTAAGGTAGGGTACGACAGCGAAGCGTTCTGCATTACACGTGCACCGGCGTCTCTGAAGCCTTTCTGGAAGCAGCGAATGCGGTGGTTCAGCGGCTGGCTCCACAACACTTTCCGCCTTCATAGAAAAGTGCTAAGCAAGGGAAGTGCTCCGTCGATGCTTCTCTGGTATTCTGCCATCTTCGAATATGTTGGGGCATTCGTCGATTTGGCCGCGTTAAGTGCTTTCCCATTTCTTTTCTGGTTTGCTCCAAGCAGGCTGAACTTTGCCTTGGCTCTCATGGTGTTTGTGCCCTACAGTTTTCTGGTTGGGCTTATGTTTCAAGCTGTGGCATTAAACTTCGCATATGGCAAACTCAGCTACGGAAAACTTTTGCTCTACACTCCAGCGTATCCCTTCCTCAGGTTGATAAACGTTTTAGCACGTGCACAGTGCACTGTAAACTACATTAGAGGCAACAACGGCAAGTGGAATTAGAATGAGAACCCCCAAAACCGATTTAAGTCTTAGTGTCATGTTCAATCTGGGAAATCTGTGGATGCCTACTAAAGCCGTCATCTTCGACATGTTTGACACACTTATGCCAATTGAAGGTGACCATGCGTTCTATGAGCCAGCGTTGAGAATGCTTTACGAAGTGCTCGTCCGCAACGGTGCGAACGTGCCCTACAGAAAGTTTAGGCAGGCTTACGCGGAGGCCCGCGACGAGCTTTTCAGCAAAGCAGACGAGAACCTTGAAGAGCCGCATTTTAACTTGCGTGTTGCAGGCGCGCTTCGAAGGCTAGGATACAATTATGACCCTTTTGGAAGGGAAGTTTCCGAAGCAACCCGCGCTTTCTGCGAGGAATTCATGAAGTACGTGCGCCTCGACGAAGATGCTGTTGACGTGTTGAAGAAGCTGCATGGAAAATTCAAGCTTGGAATAGTGTCGAACTTTGCAATTCCCGAATGCGTGTACAAACTACTGGAGAGACACAGCATGTCAGAATTCTTCGACGCTGTCATAGTTTCAGGCGCCGTCAACAAGCGTAAACCAAGCCCTGAAATCTTCAAACGCGCACTTGAAATATTGAACGTTAAGCCTGAAGAAGCCGTGTTCGTCGGTGACACGTTAGACGCAGATATCAAGGGAGCTAAACAGGCGGGAATGAAAGCAGTATTCCTTGAAAGAAGAAAGCAGGAGGCATATGATGCATACCCCGACGGCAAAATCGAGAGCTTAACTCAACTCTTGAGAGTACTCGAAGACGGGTTGCAAACATAAAAGTTCACGCACAAACAGAAAAGAAACGTTTATATGGAGTTAAATACCTTCTGATTTATTTTAGCTAAAAGATAGCCCCCGCAATTTTACGGCGGCGGCTCAACTCCGACCATAAAGGCGTATGTTCGCCCTAAAGAATGAGGACTGTTGGCCTCCAGTTGCGGGGACATGAATGTGGACCTGATGTTTACCTCGTTAGGTCTGAATTGGGCTTTGACGTTTGTGGTTGATTCCCTCCAAATCCAGTTGGCTTTGCGGTTGTACGAACGCAATAAACGTTCTGGCTTCGGTCAGCACGGAGTGGCATAACTCCGGTTGATCCTGCCGGACCCCACTGCTATCGGGATGGGACTAAGACATGCTAGTCGTGCGCTTCCTAGCCACGGTGGAAGTGCGGCGCACAGCTCAGTAGCACGTGGCTAACCTGCCCTTGGGACGGGGACAACCCCGGGAAACTGGGGCTAATCCCCGATAGGTGAAGAACTCTGGAATGAGTCTTCACTGAAAGGGCGCTTAGACCACGCATTAAGCGCTGCCCAAGGATGGGGCCGCGGCCGATCAGGTTGTTGGTGAGGTAACGGCTCACCAAGCCTATAACCGGTGCGGGCCGTGAGAGCGGGAGCCCGGAGATGGGCACTGAGACAAGGGCCCAGGCCCTACGGGGCGCAGCAGTCGCGAAAACTTTGCAATACACGAAAGTGTGACAGGGCCATCCCGAGTGCCGTCCGCTGAGGATGGCTTTTACCCAGTCTAGAAAGCTGGGGGAATAAGGAGAGGGCAAGTCTGGTGTCAGCCGCCGCGGTAATACCAGCTCTCCGAGTGGTGGGGATGTTTATTGGGCCTAAAGCATCCGTAGCTGGCTGGGCAAGTCCCCTGTTAAATCCACCGATTTAATCGTTGGTTTGCGGGGGATACTGCTCGGCTAGGGGACGGGAGAGGCCGACGGTATTCCCGGGGTAGGGGTGAAATCCTATAATCCCGGGAAGACCACCAGTGGCGAAGGCTGTCGGCTAGAACGCGCCCGACGGTGAGGGATGAAAGCTGGGGGAGCGAACCGGATTAGATACCCGGGTAGTCCCAGCTGTAAACGATGCAGGCTAGGTGTTTGGGCGGCCACGGGCCGCTCTAGTGCCGCAGGGAAGCTGTTAAGCCTGCCGCCTGGGGAGTACGGCCGCAAGGCTGAAACTTAAAGGAATTGGCGGGGGAGCACCACAAGGGGTGAAGCTTGCGGTTTAATTGGAGTCAACGCCGGAAATCTCACCGGGAGCGACAGCAGGGTGAAGGCCAGATTGAAGGTCTTGCCAGACGAGCTGAGAGGAGGTGCATGGCCGTCGCCAGTTCGTGCCGTGAGGTGTCCTGTTAAGTCAGGCAACGATCGAGACCCGCATCCTCTGTTGCAACCAGTCTTGTGCTGGGCACACTGAGGAGACCGCCGCTGATAAAGCGGAGGAAGGAGCGGGCCACGGCAGGTCAGTATGCCCCGAATCTCCCGGGCCACACGCGAGCTGCAATGGCAGGTACAATGGGTTCCGACCCCGAAAGGGGAAGGTAATCCCGAAAGCCTGCCGTAGTTGGGATCGAGGGTTGAAACTCACCCTCGTGAACATGGAATCCCTAGTAATCGCGTGTCACTACCGCGCGGTGAATACGTCCCTGCTCCTTGCACACACCGCCCGTCGTTCCACCCGAGCGACTCTTGGGTGAGGCGCGGTCTTCTTTGGCTGCGTCGAATCCAAGTTTCGTGAGGGGGGAAAAGTCGTAACAAGGTGGCCGTAGGGGAACCTGCGGCCGGATCACCTCCTACGAAAAAAGCCTGCAAAGGCCAACTGGAGGAGCAAGGAACAGACTACGGAAAACGTCAAAGCCCAAAACACTTTCAGCACTTTCTAAAAGGCAAGCAAACCGCAGAATTGGAAATGTTGCCTACGCATACAAGCCTAATGTGGCTGGCGCATTTTGCGTCAGGCTTGGTTTTCAGCGAGTGTACATCCAAGCAACGTAGTCGGCGGTTGTGTCGAAGGTTTTGTCCATGTAATCTGAGAAGACGCGGTAAACGTAGACGTCGTTGCCCATCGACGGACGCCAAATGCTTAACCAGCTAGTTATTTCGCCTGAAACTTCGTTGAAGGCAATGTTGCCCAGCAAGTCGCGGCTATAATAGCCTCGTATGGGGTCCAAAATGACGACTTTATGTCCTGCCACAGGAATCTGCACGGCTACGTGTCCTGACGTTTTGCTGGTTATCCATATGCATTCTACCGTGAATCCTGGGCTGTAAGCCCGTATCATCGAGCATAAGAGGACAGCAACGTCGTTGCAGTCGCCTTTCCTTAACTGTATGGTTTCGTTTGCAAGCTGGACGACTAAGTCTTTGAATTGAAGCAGCCCCGACGGGTTGTCGGGCAATATGGGGTAGAGGCTATCCGCCCTGTATTCTATGTTGTCTTTCACCCAGTTGTACATGGCTTTTATGTCGTTCCAGTTCAAGGTTGAGTCGGAAACGTTCACTTTACCCGTTATATTGCGGACCAAACTCATAACTGCAGGGTCTGAAGGCGTTATAAGCGGCTGCATGGTCCATGCGAAAGCGCGTAGATTAACCTGCATCCTCAAGTTCCGGTATGCAGCTACGTAGGCGTCAAACCGGTCTCTTAACGCGTTGTAAGCCTCGTCGCGGCTTGCTGCTTGAAGCGCATCGTATTTGTTCTGCAGTTCAGTGTAGTTTCCCTGAAGCTGCAGGTACTGTTCTTTGAGGCTCTCGTACTGCTTCTTAAGTTCTTCAAGTTCAGGCGAGCCTTCAGACGCTCCGTTGTTTGCTTTTGTCTGGTATAAGTTCAGGAATATTGTAGTTGCAAGTGTAGCAACTATGAGTGTAGCAATGAGAACGAGGAATATGCGTTTCACGGCCGCTGCCTCTCGTAACGAGTGGCAAACAGCATTTTTATACTTTATGAACAAAAAAACAGGCATTTTTCGTTACGTTTACGCTCAGAACTTGCGCGGAAGATTGTTTATGCGTTGGCAATTCGTCCTTTAGCATAAGGCACATGTTCCCTTATATTTTCAACCGCTGTCACGGCGGTTATCTGCTTGCGCAATTTTCCTGCTTTCTGTGCCAGCGCATGCGCAATCTGCTTGAACAAAGTTTTTCCAGCTACGTCGCCTGGCACTAAAAGAACGTAGCAATTGGTTTTTGCCTTCACGCTTTCTTCAGGTCCGCTGACGAAGCTAGCTTCGTCGTTTACGATTACGCCGATCGCAAGCTTCAAAGGCACATTACGGAGCCAATTTCGTTTTCCCGTAACTACGAAGGCGCCGTGTGGAACGTATTCACCCGAGCTGCCGCCCTTTCTAAGCTGGTCAGGCTTAACCCAGTAGACGTCTACTGACCCGAGGCTTTCGCGCCATGCCCGCGAAAAGGCAGCAGCAAACTCGGCAGCTTCTCGCGTCGCTTGCTCCGTCAACGTTTTGCCGGTGGCCTTAACTACGACGAAGGGCGCACCTTGTATGTCCGCGTGGAAAACCACGTCTGAAGGATCAGTGTACTTTTTAATCAATACTTCGTTCGTGACAGCGTCTTTCCCGGCTACAACAAGAAAGCCATCAGAAGTTTGGAACCACCTGAACTTTTCACACCATTGTTTAGGTTTTATACGACGTTTCTCGAGTTTTTCGCTTACGCCAGCGGATTCAACGGCGGTGGCAGCGTCTATTTCAGCTAATTGCTGCTCGATTTCACGCAGTTTACCCGTAGAATCATCTAGTGCAGCCTTTGCGCCAGCAGCTTTTTGCCGGGCTTTTTTGCTTCGCTCGTAGAATTCTGCGGCGTTTTCAAACAGTGTTCGTCGCAGATTAAGGCTGAACCTCAAGTTGTCAGCGGAAACTGTGACCAGCAGGTTACGCGGGTCAAAAAACTCGAACAGCGATTCAACCGCGCCGCCTGCGTTTTTTGCAGATAAGATTTCGGAAACAACTGTTTGCAGGTTTTTTCCTTCAGCTTTTGCTTTATTGAACCGGTCCAGTAATGTCTGCAGTAGGTTCAAGTTGGCGTATATGTAGTCGCCGACGCGTTTGTCAGTTTCGGCAGCGGACTCCGCCTCTCGCACCGCTTTTTCCTGCTCGTTGATCACGCGCTTTAGCCTTTCTGCTTCGTGCATGAGAGCTTCACGTTGCTCCGTTTTCAGCACGCTTGCCGAAGCGGAAGCCCTGGTGAAGAACTCGTCGAGAGCCTCGTTGAAGGAGGCATATTCCTGTGTCTTGTATCCGCGGTAGAGTTCAAGCTCGAAAGGCACAGCGTCAACTAAGTCATTGTTCTCGTCGTAAACGACGCAGGGCCTAGTCTTACCCGAGGAAACCTGAAGTAGCAAGTTCTGCAGACTTGAGAAAAGCAACGTGACTTTGTCGTGCGACAGATCACTGCACTGCGTCGTCTTAGGTATTCCAGCTCTAAGCAAAACCTCTTCAGCATAGACGCCGCCGATCGCGATAAACCGCACTAGTGTGCGGACGACGTCCGCTGCGCCTGCCGCTTTAAAGGCTTCTTCAAGCTCTTCCAAACCGACGTTGAAGGGGTTTTTTCCCGCTGTTGGCGGAAAACGGTAACGTTCGCCCCGAAGTATGTTTCGGTCACGCATGCGTTTAAAAACAAGCGCTTGCAGTATTCGGTCGCCTTCGTCTGTCAGTAAAATGTTACCCTCGCCGAAAAGCTCAAGAATAAGTTTAAACTGCCCAGCACCTGTGCTGAAACGGAAAAGCACAATCCGTTCAAACTCTTGCTGGGCAACATTGACTAACTTTGCGTTTCGCAAGTACTTGCGGAGAGCCATACAAAAAGCCGGAGGCGAACGAGGCTTTTCAACAGCGTAGGAAGTTAAATGCAGGCGTCTCCCCGTCTCCATTAACAGCTGCATCGAAGGCTCGTTTGCTTTGTGCAGTTTAAAAATAAAGGTGCCCGGGCTTGTTTGGTAAATGTTGGTAACCCTTGACTCAGAGACTCGGTCGCGCAGCTCACACACCACAACTGCGACGTCTACACTCGTCAACTCTTTCTTCTTCAACACGCGCACTCAGCGTTCAAGCTTTAACTTGAAAATACCCACTGGCACCCTAAAAACCTACACGCACTGAACAGCCCTTTCACCTTCATAAAAGCTTCGCTTGGAACTCAGAGACATTCAGTCTTTTCGCGCCAGCGCTTCAAGCCGCTTTAAACGTCGCCATGCCACACATGAACGGAAGCTGTCACCCCCTATATATACGGGGGTACATATGACAACATTGCCCATTGACTTTTTAGTTAGCCACCTGCCGTGAACTTCTTGTCTTCAATTGACACTCTCCACGGCTGAAGCCGAGAGATTCTTGCTTCTAAGGTGTTCATCGATTGGTTGTTCATCGCCCTTCTAGGCTCCCACCTCATTCCATTCCACCTTAGAAGCAAGGAGTGTGCCACCACCCCGTTAACGCTACCTCCATGGAGGTAGCCTATATTTAGAACCCCCACAGCGTCCCTATTCGCCTCCAATCCGCAAGAGAGGCATTTGAAGAGTCTTCCTCTCGTCATTATATCCTCAGAACGGCAGAGTGGGCATTTGCTCGACGTCTTGTATTCGCTCTTCTCCTCCACTTCTATGCCGTATTCTTCGGCTTTCTCTCTGAACCTCCTGACTATGTAGTTGAAGCTCCAGAAGTTGTTTATCATGCCATTTACTTTATTGTTATTGCGGCTTTTTGTTCTTATATTCTTCAATCTTCCCAGAACTATTTTTGAAATGCCGAGCTGATAGGCATCTTCAACTATGGTTTTTATCATGGCGTTCACGGCATGTCTGAACCTCCTCTGGCGCATTCTGTACAGTCTTCTGAGCTTCCTCGACGTCTTCGCCCTGTTGACTCTAGCCAACCTGCTCTGCTCTTTAGCTATCTTTCTTGTCCAGTACCACCAGTCCGATAGAACTGTTCTGCCTGAGAAGGCTATGGGCTGTTTTAAACCTTCGAACCATATCGTGGCGAGGTTTAAGACGCCAAGGTCTATGTATAGGGGCTTGTTGCCTCCTTTGGGCGGAGGCTCCTCGACTTCAACTGTCATAAAGCCCCTCCACACTTCATCCACCTCGTCGTAGACTATCTCTAGCCTTCCTTGCTTGCCCCTCCACTTCAGCATACCCCTATACTTTAGCTTGAGCCCTTTTGGAAGGTATATGTATTCATCATCAATCCTATAGCAGTTGTTTCTTACGATTATCCTCAGTTCTCTTTTGCCGTTTTTCTTCCAGTATCTAGGCATTGAAACCTTTGTTATGTGCTTTGGAAACCTTCTTTCAGCTTCAAGCCTCTTTAGTGCTAGGAAGCTCCTCCAAGCCTCATTGTTCTTATTTATGATTTGCTGGGCAGTTGCTGAGCCTATCAGCGGAGCGTATTTTTCATAAAGGTGCTTAGGATACCACTCGAAACGCTTGTAGCGTATATACGCCTGCCTCCTTTCGAAGTTCACCTCATTATATAGCCTAGCGCAGTTGTCCGCAAGCTCCCATAAGGCGGGACAGCCTTCAACTATGAACATGTTAACTCTCTTCACTTCAAACACCTTTCTGAGCTTCAATGTATTTTTCAATGGTCTCTTTAGAGACGGCGCCTATCGTCGAAACATAGTAGCTATGCGTCCATAGAGACGGTAGTCTAAGCAGTTCTGGGAACTCCTTTCTAAGGATATTTGAGCTTCTACCCTTAATTCTCTTCACAATCTTGTGGACTGGTATTGTTGGATAGGCTGATATGAACAGATGGACGTGGTCTGGGTTTATAGCAAGTTCGAGGACTTTAATCCCCAGCTCATCTGCGACCTGATAAATTATCTGCTCAAGCCTCTCCTTAACCTTTCCTACTAAGACTGGCTTTCTCCTCTTCGGACACCAGACCAGGTGATACTGGGTTAGAAAGACCTTGTTCCTCGAATGTTGATAGGCTTTCACAAGTCTACATAACCTGTCGCTATATTTAAGCCTATCGACAATTCATCCCACGGTTAAAACCGTAGGCTTTCTTGTCGGGTTTATTGTAATTGCCAAAAAACCAAGACTTCTCAACCCGAACAGACTTGTCAGTTATAAAATACGCAAAAGCCTTCTTGTTAAAATAGTAGAACAGAAAGAAAATGAAGGAGAACGCGAGCCACAATGGAATAAGAAACGGCAAAAACACGAAGACAAAACTCAGCAAAACCGTGGCCAACACAAACACGCAAACAAATTTCACAACACTTTTCCTCAAGAACGGCTTACCACTCCACAAGACAGACAACCACCGAACAAAAAATACGGAGCAAAATATTTAAGGAGTGCTCTATTGCTTAAACGCGCAGTCAAAAACATATGTTTCAGCTAGCCGGAAAGCAGCCACGACGGCGTCCTTGAGGCTTATGGTTAAGCTGATGCTTACGGGATGCTTTAAGGGCTGAGCTATGGCCGAGTATACGCTTTCAATTTTACCAACAGCAAAATAAACAGAGCCATGTACATAGTTTGGGCGCGGTTATGCTTGGCTTCGCAATATAGTTCACTCTCATGTTGTCCTTGAATGTTACTGGAGCACGGCGGGTTCTGGAATGCACCATTCCAAACGGAATTCTTGTGCTGTTACATTGATTCTGTGCTACTTTGCAGGCGGATATATTGGCGATTGGATAGGCAAAAGAAGAAGTTACCGTTACCTCTATACCCATAGGGCTTCACAGTTAAACAACTCGTCAGAGCGCGGCGTATTTTCATTCGGGCTTTTAAACACTTGAGTGAACTGCTTTTTCAGAGAAAGCAGAAGTTGGACCGCACATTGCCGGAAGAAAATCACGAGGCAAGCTGTGTATGTGCCAGTTTGGAAAGAAGGTTGACCAGCTCTTTACTCGGCTCTGCTTTGAAAAGGGCGGTTATTTCCAGAAGTTAAATATAGTGGAAATAGAGCATAGCAACTTTGAAGGCTGAGAAAACGTTAGCGGCAGGTCTTTTCTCAGGGGGCAAAGAATCCGTCCACGCCATATTTACTGTTGAAAACCAAGGCGTAAAAGTTGAACATTTGCTCCATGAAATTCCAAGCTTCACATCGCCCCATGCACACAACATTCAAGCTTTAAGAAGGCTTGCGCAGTCCATGAACAGAAACTTGCTAATCGTGGACCTCCACAAAGGCGAACAAGAACTTGTCGACTCGCTTAGGAGCCTTAACGTTGACGCACTCGTTGCAGGAGACATAAACGTTCCCCAACACGTAACTTGGCTCCAAAACGTATGCCTTCAAGCGGGGTTAAAACTGCTTGAACCCCTTTATGGAAAGAAAACCTCAATCCTTTTCCAAGAAATGTTCAGCGAGCCCAGGTTCAAAGCTACAATCATAGCCGTAAACACAAGATATCTCTCTGACAAGTGGTTGGGGTTCACGATAAGCCGCGAAACGGCTGAAGCCTTCCTGTCCGAAACTCGACACATAGACTCTCTCGGAGAAAACGGTGAATTCCACACCATAGTTGTCGATAGCCCCCTCTACTCAAACGCGTTCAAAATAAAGCCACTTGCGAAGCTAATTGACCAAGACACAGCATATCTGCGCGTAACCCTGAATAGCATAAGCGGGGAAGAACACAAGAGCAGCCCTATACACTGTTGCAGGTGACAAACGAAAAAATGGCAGTTCACTGGGCAACCTTGCCACTTTGCACCTGCTCAAAGCTCACTTTGCCTGTTTACCCTAAACCACATGCGATTGAAAGCGTTTTTCAGGTTCTACCCACACGCTTAGGAGGGAGTCTTCTCTTTCAAACTCGACGCGAACTTCGTCTTCTTCGCCCACGCGTACACGGCGCATGCATATTTTAGACATCACCATCCTGAAAACGTGCCTCTATACAGTGCAGGCTATTCTTTCGTCTGAAATAAATGTTCGCTTCAGACATAAACCTCGAAGCGACAGACGAAGCACTAACTCAACTGGAAACTGCATTCCAATAAGGTTACTGCATCAAGCGCGCTCATGCATAACCGAAAAACAAACAAAAAAGGCCTGAAGCAAATTTTGTTCTTGCGCATGCAAAGCGTTAGCTTTCAGCGTCGCCCTTTTGTTTCTCGCCGATGTTGACGTTTACCACTTGCTGAATGTTCTGCTTCATTTCTTTTCCCAACAGCGCCGTTATCAAAGTGAAGGTTAATCACGCGATGAAACCGTAGATTACACCGTTAAAGACCGAAATTATCAGAGTCACCGCATCTATTCGACCGCCAACCAAATATGGCCACAGCATTTACATGTCTCGTTATTCGCCAGTCTCATGTACGCGGCGTAAAAGAACCTGAAAATGCAAAACATTCCAGGTCTAAACACTGTTCAGGAAAAGGTAAATTGCTCTGAACCTTCTATCTGTAAAATGGAGGAGTCAGCTATATCATACGTTAAACACGAAAAAGAGCGGACCTAAATAAAAGCGTAACCCAGATTCTAAACCACTTCGAAAAAGTTGAAGACGAAGACAGGGATGGACAGCTAAATCACCTTTTCACTAAAACCCTGAAAAGCCTCTACCAGCCTTCGTACCTCAACTACGAACGAATAATGGGCCTGTTAACATGCATTCAACACGAATTCTACAGAAGATGGGTAACCCTCTATGAAGACTCAAAAATGAAGCAACACGGAGACCTTTAACAGCACACACGCACACTGACCCTGAAAACGCTGGAAAACGTTTTCCCGTTTGAGACATCGCCACGTTGCGATACGGATTTAACCTTGTCACGTGGCTATTTAACGCCTCGCTCACGCACTTTTCTTATTGATTTATCCCTTTTTTCAGCAAATCTGCATTCTTTCAGTGAGAAGACAACGTATTAATGTGGTAAATGATTGACAGCGAAACAGTAGAGGCTTTCACGTTGTTGCCTGCTTCGCTGAAAGCCTAGTTTCCATAGCGAGCAGCATGAAAGCACGAGGCAGGATATCTCAGGGTGCTGACGAGTTTACGTTGCAATTCAAACTAGCGAGCCTTCTGGTATACTTCAGGAGTTTTGGCCATCAGTCAAGAGTGAGCCACTGCATGCGCGCAGGTGCAACGGCCGCTACGGGTCAAGCGGCGTCGGAAAGCTCAGTCGCGGCTTGTTTGCGGTTGAAAACTTTGCAAATGTGAAACTGTCGCTTCAAGCGTTTAGGCTCCGCCTCTTACGGAAATCGTTATTTCCTGGGTTATGGGCGTCGTCATTTCCTGGAAGAGCAGGAGAACGGTGTCTGTGACGATCCCGGCTTTTTTAGGCGCGAGAAGTTCAAGGGAGACGATTGTTGTTCCTGGAGGGACGTCGCCGACGTTTACTATGTTGCCGACAACTTCATGTGTTGAAGCTTGGATTTTGAAGTCTGCGAAGAATGCATCTGCGTGGATGGTTACACCGTGGGCGGTGGCTGCTGTCGGGTTTATTATGGTGAAGCCAACTGTGAAAGTCGTGTTTATCTTCACTGACGGCGGGTAGGACACGCTTAGGCTGAGGGTCGGGCTCGGCGCAGGCGTGGGTGTTGGTGAAGACGTCGGCGTGACATCTGCGGGCGGCGTCGGCGTCTGGTTGGGGGTGGACGGCGAAGACGCAGCGAAAGTAGGCGTCGATGGCGGGGAAACCGTAGGCGCGGTTGGGCTCGGCGGCGCAGTTGCGGATGGCGTACCTGTGTTCCTGAGCGTGCTTGCGAAAAAGTAGAATATGCCTCCTGCGAGAAAGAGTATTCCTATTAGGAAGCCGATTTTCGCCGCGGTGGCGCCTCTGCGTGTTTCTTTTCGAAAGGTTTCTTTTATTCTGAAGGCTAAATACAGGGCGGCTGCTGAAAAGAAGATTATTACTAGGATTAAGGCTATGACTATGCCGATTATCGCCAGGTCTAACGGCACTGACAAGTCACCTCTTAGGCTTCTCCCACTCCATGATTATGCTAACTATTTCTTCAGCCAAGCTCATCACGCGTATGCCGTCGAGGAACATGTTGTAGAACAGTAGCAGTGGCAGCACTAAATAGTTTCTTTTTTCAGGCTTCGGCTCTAAGCTTAAGCCGACAGCGCCAACCGCTAGGGTAACCAGCAGGTAGACGGCTACGCCTGTTATGGAAGACGAAAAACTTCCGAGCAGAAGCCACATCAGCAGAGTCACAAGTAGAAAGCCCACGTTCAGGAAGGGTGAAAAAACGTCGAACCATAGGTTGGGGACGCCGAAAACTCCTGCCACGCCATACTTCGTGTTCAGGTACATGTCCCTATGCTTGTCAAGCACCTGAATCATTCCCCTGTACCATCTTCGCCTCTGCTTGACCAAGTCTTCAATGCTTTTTGGAGCATCAGTGTACGCAAGACTGCTTTCTTCGTATTCAACCCTGTAGCCTGCTTTGAGGATTTTCACAGTAATGTCGAAGTCTTCCGCGAAGGTGTCGTCAGAAAAAAAGCCAACCTTCTCCACCGCCTCCCTTCTCAGCGCTGCTATCGGTCCGGGAACAATCATTACACATCCAAGAACTGACTGCCCCTTCCGGGTTAAATTGATGCCTGTAGCGTATTCCGCAGACTGCAGCGCGTTAATCAAAGTGGGTTCACGCTTAACTTTGACGTTCCCCGCCACTGCACCGACGCGTTCATCAGCGGCAAAGTGCTGTGCCACCTTGAAGAGTGCATCTCTGTCCAACGTCGTATCAGCATCCACAGTCACAACGATTTCGCCCGTAGACTCACGTATCCCTCTGTTCAGCGCACTCGGCTTCCCCATGTTTGCCTGACGAATGATTTTAACCCCAACGCATCTGCTTGCCTCCTCAAACGTCTGGTCAGTTGAGCCGTCATCAACCATCACTACCTCGAAGTCAGGATAACTCAAGCCCATCAACGACTGAAGACAACTTCGAATCGTTTTTGCCTCGTTGTAAGCTGGAACCACCACCGAGATTCTCGGGAAAACCTTCAATCCGTCGCTTCTACGTTTCAAGTTGTAGGCAAAAGATAGAAACAGTTGACAGGAAATCCTGGCAATAGCTAACACCAAAAACGCGTAGAAAAGATAAACTGTCACACTCAACATGGCAAAGCTCACCTCACACTTCTAACCACGTAGCCAACCTGAAAACCGTGGCAGGAAAATTACCCGTCCAAATCATAATCCTCAAAAACACGTCCATCAACTTGCCTATTATCCATTGCTAATCCAAACTACAGATTACAAATAAGTCAAAAACGATTCCATCAGGCTTCAGCTAGAGTTTGACTTCTACTTTCTCTTTTTTCCAGAACCCCCTTTTGAGGGATTGTTTGGAACGTAAGCAGTCGGCTTGAAGTTTTCGACTCGTAGGCAGTTGAGAAACTGTTCCAGTCTTCATTGCTTCGCTTTGGACATATTTACTATGTGAACCCTTAACACGTGACAGACAGCGAGCATTCAGCAAAAGAATTTCCAAACGTTGCTTACTCGAGTCTCCAGCTGAACAGAGCTAGGTCAAAGTTTGTAACTAAACCTACAAGAACCTTTTTGCGTCCACCACGAGAATGCGTTTTAGATGTTTGTTCTTCATGGTCTTAACCACATCAAGCACTGTTGAGTCAAGAGTACCCGTTGTTACGTTCGTAGTCATTATCTCTTCAGCCTTCAACTCCCATCCAAACGCAGACCTGTAAACAACCTTTGTTACGATGTCACTTAAGGTGATTAAACCGTGCAGCACCCTTTCAGCGTCGATTACTGGAAGACATTCAACGTCGTTGTCAACCATCCTTTTTGACAACTATTTCAACCGTGTCACTAGGAGTTGCTGCAATCAAGTCTGTAGTCATGATCTCGGCCGACTTTCACCTTGGAAGTCAACAGCCTATCCGTTTTCACGTCAGCCGCCCAAATAAACCGGAGGCGCCGCAGACGCTTAAGTCTATCCGATCCAGTCGTAATACGCGTAAAATCGCCGCGTCATGAATGCTATTGAGTTTTACGGTTTGGAAGCATGCGAAGACGCCGGTTTTAGCCTATTGTGGTGTTCGGTCGTGGCTTGACTAGCCCGTGTTTCATAAGGGTTTCAAGTGATTCGCGAGCGTTCTTGATTGTTGCGGATGCCTGCTCGAAAAGTTCTTGTCTGCTGCGGTGTATTCGGGCTACGCCCTGCTCCATGGATTTCACGGCGCATGCTACAGCTTCTCTGGGGAAGACTTCCCACTCTTCCATTCTTGGCAGAATGTTCTTTTCGTCGAGTCCTCTTTCCTCAGCGAACCTTGCAAGTTCCATGGCTGCGGCAATACACATGTCGTCTGTGACTGTTCGTGCTCTCACGTCGAGTACGCCGCGGAAGATTCCTGGAAACCCCAGGCTGTTGTTCACTTGGTTTGGGAAGTCGCTTCGTCCTGTTGCCACGATGCGGGCTCCTGCGGCTTCAGCGTCCCATGGCCAGATTTCAGGCAGCGGGTTCGCGCATGCAAACACGACGGCGTCGTCGGCCATTGTTTGAATCCACTCCTTGCGTATGGTGCCCGGCTTAGGCGTTGACGCTGCAACTACAACGTCCGCGCCTTTCAAGGCGTCGGCGAGTCCGCCGACGCGTCCTTCACTGTTGGTTTGGCGGGACAGCTCGTACTTCCACGGGTCTTCTTCCTGTGTTATGTCGTTTCTCGATGTGTTCACGATGCCTTTCGAGTCTACCATGATCAAGTTGCCAGGTTTAACGCCCCAGCGCATTAGCACGTACGCGGTGCGGATGTTCGCGGCGCCCGAGCCGACAAGCGTTATGAGCACTTCGTCGGCGCGTTTGCCCACAAGCTTCAACGCGTTGATTAAGCCTGCGAGGATTACGGTGGCGGTTCCCTGCTGGTCGTCATGCCAGACTGGAATGTTCAGGCTTTCCCGTGTTTCTTCAAGCACGTAGAAGCATTTGGGCTTCTCGATGTCTTCAAGGTTCACTCCGCCGAAGGTTGGTTCGAGAAGCTGACAGATGCGCACAAGTTCAGCTTTATCGCGCGTGTTAACGCATACGGGGAAAGCGTCCACGCCGCCTAAATACTTGAAGAGTAAGGCTTTGCCCTCCATAACGGGCAGAGCAGCTTCAGGGCCAATGTCGCCTAGTCCAAGCACGCGGGAGCCATCGCTTACGACGGCGACGCTGTTCCACCTGTTCGTAAGCTCAAACGACCGAGCTGCGTCAGCTTGAATCTCACGGCAAACTGCGGCTACGCCAGGCGTGTACCAAACTGCAAAGTCATCAGGCGACTCAACTGCGCATTTGGGCATAACCTGAAGTTTCCCGCCGTAGAACCTGTGCATAAACGGCGCTGCACGCGCAGGCTTCTCGGCCCGCGCAAGCAACTTTGCAACATCACGTTGTTCACGTTCACTTTGCACCATACTGTTTCACCCATGGCTAATGCGTAGCGCTGTCAAACCCATGTATGCGCCCTTCAAGCATAACCACAGGCTTGGCACGCGGCCATGTCAACGTGAAAACGCCGACACGCATATTTATCTTTCTTGCATGAACAAGCCTGTTCCGCCTGGAAGCGTAATCCGGAAAGCTTGCATCTTCAAGGGCGAAAAGTGCTTGCCTTAAACGTAAGGCT
>Ga0315298_1000140_pt1 | contig 140301 bp, 151 predicted proteins | sample WHS_1_MG_FD_203077 | JGI IMG/M metagenome (GOLD analysis project Ga0315298, IMG submission 203077) | Extremophilic microbial mat communities from Washburn Hot Springs, YNP, Wyoming, USA - WHS_1_MG | ecosystem: Environmental > Aquatic > Thermal springs > Hot (42-90C) | place: USA: Wyoming...
ATAGAAGCTTTCAAGGTGAAAGTTTATGGTCGATTTCAGTTTCACAGAGGAACAAGAGCTTTTCCGCAAAGCGTTGAAAGAATGGTGCGAAAAGAATTTGCCTCTTGAAAAAATTAGAGAGATGGATAGTAAAGGCGAAATTCCCAGGGAAATTTTGAAGGGCATGGCTGATTTGGGCTTGCTTGTCATGACTGCGCCGCAGGAGCATGGCGGAACGGGCGCTGACTGGGTTACTGCTTGTATTGCTGGGGAAGAGTTGGGTTATGCTGACATTAGCATTGCTATTCCAGTTTTTTGGCTTGTAGAATCCTCTTGGGGCTTTGTTGTTGACAGATACTGCACAGAAAAAGTGCGTGAGGCAGTTATCCATCCAGCCATAAAAGGCGAAGCCTTCATTGGCATTGCCTCCACAGAATCTGGCGGCGGCTCCGATGTTGCAGCCTTCAAATCCACAGCCCGTAAGGAGGGAAATGATTGGATTTTGAACGGAGAGAAAATGTATATCAGTGGAACTGAAGAAGCTAAAAAACTCGGCGGAGGCTACTTTGTTATCGCTAGGACTTCGCCTGCGCCGCCAGAAGCGCCTCACCGTGGAATGACGGGCTTTTACTTGCCGATAAATGCGTCTGGAGTTGAAATTAACAAGCGCTTTGATGACATGGGAAGAATGGCGATTTCCACAGGCGGTTTTATGATGAAAAATGTTAGGATACCCGACTCCTACCGCATTGGCGAAGTGGATAAGGGCTTCTATTTAACTATGGAAGGCTTTGACAATGCAAGAATATTGATAGCTGCCGTTTGTATTGGAGCTGCAAGAAGGGCGCTTGAAATTGGAATGGAATACATTAAGGAGCGGAAGGCTTTCGGCAGACCAATAGGCAAGTTTGAGGGAATACAGTTTGAATTGGCGGATGATTGGGCGCAACTTGAAGCCTTGCGTTCGCTCACTTATCGAACGGCTTGGATGCAAGACAAACGCTACAAAGAAGGCAAATTCACGCCATTAGAAGTAAGCAGAATGATTGCTGCTTGCAAACTGATGGCGCCGCATTTCGCCTTCGACGTTTTCAAGCATGCCATGATTTGGCTTGGCGCTTACGGCTACACAAAAGAATGTCCCCTAGAAATGGGATTGCGTGGAATAATGTCCTACTGTGTCGGAGCTGAAGGAGCCACCAACATACAAAGAATAGTTATAGCAAGAGAACTTTTAGGCAAAGACTACATACCATACAAATAAACGCACTATCTACATTTTTCTTTCTTAATGGAGTTTAAGCATAACTGTAAAAATTCATCTATTTTTAGCCCAATTTCTTCACATTTCAGCACATTACTTTTGTACCATGGGCTAACTGCGAAACATTTTCCAGCTTCACTCGCAACTTTTCCACATTTAATTTTTCAGCTTCCATTCCCATCTTCTCTATTAAACTTGCCAAGGAATCTGTTGCTATTAACGCCTTGTCAAGCTTGCCTTTAGGTTCAAATCCGCTTCTGTAATCATGAGCCTTAATAGCATAAAGACACTTTTCAGGAAGCTTTGCCTCCAACATTTTAGCAGCAACAACACCATGCATTTTCATATCATTCTTAACCATATCATAATCTAAATCATGTAATAGACCAACTAACATCCACTCCACTTCGTTTTCGTTTAGTGCTTTTGCCAACTCTTTCATCATGCAAGAAACCATCAAAGCATGAGAATACTTGCTTGTGCCCTTAACAAGCCTTAAGGCTTCATTTTTAGATATCATAAACTATTACAAAATAACAATCCATTATTTATCCTATTTTTAGTGCAAAAACCTAGAGGGGGAGGTCCCTATTGGTTGTTTTTGGCGCCAAAAGTATGTTGTTTTCAGTGCAGTTGTTTCTTTAATGCTTCTTTTAATGCTGGCAGTATTTCGTATAAGTTGCCTACAACTCCGTAATCTGCAACCTCAAATATAGGTGCATTCTCATCCTTGTTAATAGCCACTATCACTTTTGCATCGCGGATTCCAGCCACATGCTGTATTACGCCAGAAATTCCACATGCAATGTAAAGTTTTGGCTTAACCTTATGTCCAGACAACCCAACCCACTCTGTAAACCATTTTCTATCCTCAGCCAAAGGTCGTGTGTTGCCCACTTGCCCATTCAGAATCTGCGCCAACTCTTCTAATAAGGCAGTATCTTCCTTCTTTTCTAAACCCCTACCACAGCTGACTATTACGTCGGCATCCTCAATTCTTACGGCAGAAACTTGGAGAGGTTTTGTTTCTATGATTTCTGTTTTTGACTCCTCAATTTTTGCATCAAATTTTATTATTCGCCCACTTCGCTCTTGCGGCTGCAACTTCTCAAAAGTTCTCGGGGGGATGGTTGCAATTTGCGGTTTTGTTTTAAAAGTCATTTTGGCAACGGCGTTTCCGCCATAGGTTATTCTTTCGCATACCAGTCTATTCCTTTCGTCAACACTTAGTCTATTACAGTCGGGAATGCATCCAGTTTGGAGGCGGGTTGCAAGTCTAGCTGCGAGGGGTTTTCCATTTCTTGTGGAGCCAATCAACACTGTTTCTGGTTTGTAGTTTGTTATTAGACTGTGCAAAATGCTGAGATATGGTTCTATTTGAAAATGCATTAAGGCTTGATTGTCAACTAGAAAAACTTTGTCTGCCCCATGTTTTATTAACTCATTTGCTTTCTCCTGAACGTTATATCCAATCAGAACAGCCGCCAATTCTGTTCGTAATTTATCCGCTATCTCTCTTCCTTTCCCAAGCATTTCCAAAGTTAATTCATGCTTTTCAGAATAAACCATAATCATGCTCTTCACCTTCCGAGAACTCCTTCCTCCACCAAAGCCTTAACCAGTTTTTCAGCAATTTCCTGCGCTGTTTCACCTGTTATTTTCACTCTTTTTCTTTCTGTTTTGGGAGCCAAAACTTCCATTACCTCAATTTTTGCATCAAGCTTCTCTTTTTGAAGTTTTAGGTCTGCAGCTGTCCATGTTACTATTTCCTTTTTAGAAGCTTTCATTATCATCATAAGCGAAGGGATTCTTGGCTGGTTTATTTCTCGTGTAACCGATATCAAAGCTGGCATTTTCACCTTTACAGTTTCAATCGAGTCTTCAAGGGCTCTTTCCGCAATAACCGCATCACCTTCCACAGAAACTTTTCTAACAGAACTTACATGCGCTAATTCTAAAAGCTCCGCCAATCTTGAACTGACAAGTCCTGAAAAGCTGTCTAAGGAGGTTTCGCCGCAAAGAACTAAATCGAAGGCTCCGATTTTTTTGATTGCTTCTGCTAGGATATATGCAGTGCCTAACGTGTCGACGTCTTTAAAGCTTGGGTCCATAATCATGTAAGCCTTATCAGCGCCCATGGCTAAGGCTTCTCGCAAAACGGTTTTGGCATCTTCTGATGCGACTGTTACCGTTAATATTTCAACGTTGCCGATTTTCTCCTTAATCCTAATGGCTTCTTCCAAAGCATTCTTGTCAAAATCGCTTATCTTCTTGGCTGCACCAGCCGTTATCAACTGTCTCGTTGAGGGGTCAACTTTTAATTGGGAAACGTCAATTGCCTGTTTTAGGCAAACAATTATTCTATTCAATAATTTTCCCTTCCTAATAGTGGTTTGTTGGAAAACCTAATTTTCTGATGCTTGTAAAAAACTTTTGCTCTTAAACCTCAACCATTTTAAAGGCGTATTTTGTTAAAAGAAGAAAGTGATGCCTAATGGAAGAAGCAAACATAGTTGTCATAGGCGCCGGCATAGTTGGCTTAGCCATAGCAGCAAAACTTTCCGAAAGAAATGAAGGCGTTTATATTTTAGAGAAAAATGCAAAGTTTGGACAAGAAACAAGCACGCATAACAGCGGAGTAATTCATTCTGGCATTCATTATCCGCCCGGTTCTCTTAAGGCTAAGTTATGCGTTAAGGGCAATTTGATGATTTACGAAATCTGTGAGAAATATAGGATTCCCTATAAGCCGTTAGGAAAATTAACCGTAGCCATCGAAGAGGAGGAGATGGAAGAGTTAGAGAAGCTGAGGCGTTGGGGAGAGGCGAATGGAGTGGAAGGTTTAAAGATTTTAGAAAAGGAGGATGTTAAACGGTTAGAGCCAAATGTTGAGGTTGAAAAAGCGCTTTATTCGCCTTCCACTGGTATAGTTGAACCAGACGAGCTTATGAACTATTTTTATGCGAAGGCTTCTCAGAATGGTGCAGTTTTGGCTACAAAAACAGAAGTAACGGGTTTGAGAAAAATAGGCGACGAATATGAAGTGAGTGGAACCAGTTTCGGCGAAAAATTCACAATAAAAGCAAAAAGCGTAATTAACTGTGCTGGGTTGTACTCAGACAAAATAGCCATGCTTATTGGATTAGACGTGGAAAAACTTGGTTATAAATTGCATTATTGCAAAGGCGACTACTTTAGGCTTATCGGCAAACCTCCAGTAAAAATGCTCGTTTATCCAGTTCCGAAAGGCCCAGGATTAGGAATCCACTTAACACCAGATTTGGCTGGAGTGGTTAAATTGGGGCCAAACGCCTATTACGTGGACAATATAAGCTATGAAGTGACTTCCAGCGAAGAAGAGTTTAGGGAAGATGTGAAAAGGTTCTTGCCATGCATCACCAATTATCAACTAACGGCTGATTTTGCTGGAGTAAGACCTAAACTTCAGGGCCCAGGCGAAGGATTTAGAGATTTTATTATAAGGCATGAGGCTGATAAGGGTTTGTTTTGTTTCGTAAATCTTATAGGAATTGAGTCGCCGGGCTTGACAGCGGCGCCAGCTATTGGCGAGTTTGTTTCCGAAATATACGAGAATGAAATTAAGAATTGAAATGTTTCAAATATATTTTCGGAGTTTTGAAACGTAAAATATTAGAATAGAGTTTTATGTAATGCCAACCAAAAAGGAAAGGGGGCGATATGAAAAGTGGTTTCTAAAACATTTTTCTGGCAGGGAAACGAGGCTTGCGTTGAAGCAGCAATAATTGCTGGCTGCCGTTTTTTTGCTGGGTATCCCATATCCCCTGCAAATGAGATTTCTGAGTACATGGCGGAGCGTCTGCCGAAAGTTGGCGGCATTTTCATGCAGATGGAGGATGAGATAGCTTCTATTGGCGCTGTTATGGGGGCAAGTTGGTGCGGAGAAAAGGCTATGACAGCCACTTCTGGGCCTGGTTTCAGTCTAATGCAAGAAACTATGGGCTGGGGTTTTATGACAGAGACCCCTTGCGTTGTTGTGGATGTGCAGAGGGTTGGACCTGGCACCGGGCAAGCCACTAAGGCTGCTCAAGGCGATGTAATGCAGGCTCGTTGGGGAACCCATGGCGATTATTCAGCCATAGCGCTTTCTCCCAATTCTGTTCAGGAAATGTTTGAGCTTACAATTAGGGCTTTTAACTTGGCTGAAAAATACCGCACGCCAGTAATTGTTTTAACAGATGAAATCATCGCCCACGTTAGAGAACAAGTTACAATTCCACCCATAGAAAATATTGAAATAATAAACAGAAAAAAGCCAAAGGCTGAAGACAAAATGTTCTTTGGTTTGGAGAATGTGGCGCCCATGCCTTCAGTCGGTGAGGGCTTTAATGTTGCTGTTACTGCTTCAACCCATGATGAGTATGGGGTTCGTTTTACAGCAGACTCAAAAGTGCATAGGCGAATGTTAGAAGCCATAAATAACAAGATAAAGAAGAATGTGGACGACATAGTGGAAGTTGAAACCTATAATGTTGACAACTGCAAGGTAGGCATAGTCTCTTTTGGATGTACATCCCGCGCAGTTTATGAAGCCGTAGAGGCTGCAGAAGCTAAGGGAATAAAAACGGGTTATGTTCGTCTAAAAACTATTTGGCCTTTGGCAGAGAAACAAATTGAACGGTTGGCAGAATCTGCTGAAAGGATAATTGTTCCCGAAATGAATCTTGGACAGTTATTTTACGAAGTTAAGAGAATTGCGTGTTCAAAAGAGGTTGTTCCATTGAATAAGATTGGCGGAGGAGAAATGATTACACCTGAGGAGATTCTGGCTGAAATCTTAAGGGAATGGTGAATGAGATGAGCGAAACATTTTCAAGTCGCAATTATATGAGGGATTTAAGGCTTCCCTTCTGCCCTGGATGCGGTTTGTTCGCTTTAAGTGACGCTTTTCTTAGGGCTGTTTATGAGTTGGGCTATAAGGACCTGAGCAATTTCATTTTTACGAGCGGTATAGGTTGCACCTCTTGGATTCCTTCGCCCTATTTTAAAGCGGATTCCGTTCATACGCTTCATGGTAGGAGCATACCTCCAGCAACCAGCATAAAGCTCCTAAAACCAGATTTTCACGTTGTCGTGTTTGGAGGAGATGGGGACATAGTTGGCATAGGTTTAAGTCACTTCATCCATGCCGCAAGGAGAAATACGGACATTCTTGTGATAATGGGGAACAACATGGTTTATGGCATGACTGGCGGACAAGTTGCGCCAACAACGCCCTACAAAGCCCGCACAACCACAACACCCTACGGTAGTTTTGAGCATCCCTTGGACGCGGCAAAACTTGCGGTGGCGGCAGGGGCAGCCTATGTAGCCCGTTGGACCACAGCCCACCTTGGCGAATTGAAAGAATCATTTAAGAAGGCAATACGACTGCAAGGTTTCCGTTTCATCGAAGTTGTAACCCAATGCCCCACAGCCTATGGCAGAAGAGTTGGGTTTAAGGATGTTGGAGAGATGCTGAAATGGTTTAAGGAAAACTCTGTCACCGTTAAGCAGGCGGAAGGGATGAGCGAAGAAGATTTGGAGGGCAAAATCGTTGTTGGAGAGTTTGTGGAAAGGAAGCGTCCAACCCTTGTGGAGAACGTTTATGCCCTCTTAAAGGAGGCGCAGAAAAGTGGCAAAAAGGATTGAGATAATAATAGGTGGAAGTGGCGGTCAAGGTGTTGTCTTAGCTGGGCAAATATTAGGCAAGGCTGTGGCTTATGAAGGAAGGAAGGTTCTGCAAACACAAAGCTATGGAGCTGAAGCCCGAGGAAGTCTCGCGCGAAGCGAGGTGATAATTTCAGAGGAAAAAATAGGTTTTCCAGCGGTTAGAAAATGCGACATATTGGTTGCTATGAATCAAGAATCTTTGAATGCCTATTTGCCTTCCCTTAAGGATGATGGTGTATTGATAGTTGACAGCACAAATGTGCAGAAAATCCCCGAAACAAAGGCGAAAGTCTACAAAATTCCCATAACCGAAACTTGTAGGAAAATGTTTGGAGAAGCGACATACGCAAACATGATTATGCTTGGAGCTTTAACTAAGCTAACAAGAATCGTTAATGACAAAACTATGGAAAAAGTCATTAAGGAAACAGTGCCCGCGAAAACATTAGACCCTAACTTAAAAGCCTTTGAGAAAGGTCAAGAATTAATACAATAAATTGAATTTAAGCGTATCTCGGTGTCCTTAATGGATTATGAAATTAAATGTAGCCTTTGCGGACAACCTTCAACTAATCTTTTAGATTTTAAATGTCTAAAATGCGGTCAGCCCTTAGAATTGGAAAATTTTGTCGATTTTGAAATAGGGAAAATTGCACAAAAAAATTATACACTTTGGCGTTATGCACAATTTTTCCCATATGTTAAGAAAGAGGGCATTATATCATTGGGTGAAGGGTGGACTCCATTAGTCAAGTTTTCAAACAATGTCTATTTTAAACTTGAAAATCTAAATCCCACAGGTTCCTTCAAGGATAGAGGCTCCACAGTGCTTTTTTCTGCATTGCACAAACTTGTGAAAGAGGCTGGTGGCTACATATGTGAAGATTCCTCTGGCAATGCTGGGGCTTCTATGGCTGCTTATGCCGCTTGGGCTGGTTTAAAGGCGAAAATTTATGTTCCAGAAAATGTTGCTGGACCAAAGTTTAACCAAATCCAATTTTATGGCGCAGAAGTTGTTAAAGTTTCAGGAACTCGAAGCAAGGTTGCTGAAGAAGCGCAAAAAGCTGAAAGGGGAAAATTCTATGTCGGACATATATTGCATCCATTATTTAGGGATGGAATAAGAAGTCTTGCTTACGAGATAGCTGAACAATTTGATTGGCATGTTCCAGAACGCATTTACCTGCCAGTTTCTGCTGGTACTCTATTGTTAGGCGTGATTGAAGGTTTTAACCATCTCGTTCATTCAAACGTTATAGCAAATATGCCTAAAATTGTAGCTTGCCAAACACAACAAGTTTCGCCCCTCTACCATAAATTCAAAAACTTAAGATATGTTCCTCCTGAAAAAATAACTTCCATAGCAGATGCTTTAGTTAGTGTAAAACCTCCGCTTTTGGAGATTATGGTTAAAAAGTTAAGGGAAGCGGATGGCGATGCAGTTATGGTTAGTGAAGACGAGATTTCTGAGGCTTTTATGGAGCTTGCTGGAAAAGGATTTTTTGTGGAGCCAAGTTCGGCTGTGGCTTATGCTGCTTACAAAAAACAACTTTTGAATAGGGAAATTTCGAAAAAAGATTGGGTTGTCATAGTTTTAACTGGGATGGGATTGAAAACCACGCTTAAACCGCGTTGACAACGCAAGCCTAAAAGTTTACGTTAAAAATTTAACTTTAAGCGTTTCTCTTTAGAAAAATTTATATTGTAATGCTGTTTCTCATTGAGACGCATTAGGAGGTTGTTTGCTTGTCAACACAAGCTGGAGGAGTTCCAGTTTTAATATTAAAAGAAGGCTCAAGCCGAAGCAGAGGAAGGGAGGCTCAACACGCCAACATAATGGCTGCAAGAATAGTGGCTGAAACCGTGAAGAGCTCCCTAGGCCCTAAAGGTATGGATAAGATGCTTGTGGATAGCTTCGGCGATACAACCATCACAAGTGATGGACGCACAATCCTTGATGAAATGGACATTCAGCATCCAGCAGCTAAAATGATGGTGGAAGTTGCGAAAACCCAAGACAACGAAGCTGGCGACGGAACAACAACAGCCGTAATATTAGCTGGCGAATTACTAAACAAGGCAGAGGAACTCATTGGAAAAAATGTTCACCCAACCATAATAATAGACGGATACAAAAAGGCCAGCGAAAAAGCCTTAGAAGTTTTAGAAAAGATAGCCATGCCAACGGGGTCAAGGGCTGAAGAATACTTGAAAAGGGTTGCAATGACCTCTATGGCAAGCAAGTTAGTGGCTGAACATAGAGAATACTTGGCAGAACTTGCAGTTAAGGCTGTTCTTGAAGTTGCAGAAAAAGAGAATGGAAAATACAAGGTGGATATAGATGACATTAAAGTTGAAAAGAAACCCGGCGAATCCCTAAGGGACACCAAGCTCATTCAAGGCATAGTTTTAGACAAAGAAGTTGTTCACTCTGGAATGCCTAAACGGGTGGAAAAAGCCAAAATAGCCTTGCTCGACACGTCATTAGAAATTGAGAAGACGGAGTTTGATGCAAAAATAAACATTGAAAGCCCAGAACAGATGGATGCTTTCCTCAAGCAAGAGGAGGAAATGCTGCGAGGAATGGTTGAAAAGATAGAGGATGTGGGCGCAAATGTTGTTTTATGTCAGAAGGGCATAGACGACATGGCCCAACACTTCTTGGCTAGAAAAGGAATCCTCGCAGTTCGCAGAATCAAAAAGTCAGACATGGAAAAACTTTCAAAAGCCACTGGCGGAAAAATAATAACAAACATAGATGACATGAGCCCATCCGACTTGGGCTACGCAAGCCTCGTGGAGGAACGCAAAATAGGCGACGACAAGATGACCTTTGTTGAAGGATGCAAACATCCAAGGGCTGTTACAATTTTGATAAGGGGTGGAACGGAACGCATAGTTGACGAAGCTGAAAGGTCGGTGCATGATGCCTTATGTGTGGTTCGAGATGTAGTTGAAGAACCAAAAGTCTTGGCTGGAGGCGGAGCACCCGAACTTGAAATTTCTCGTATGCTCAAAAAATATGCTGAAACCCTCCCTGGCAGAGAACAGCTTGCAGTTAAAAGCTTTGCAGAAGCCCTTGAAGTGGTTCCAGTAACACTTACAGAAAACGCTGGTTTAGACCCAATAGACATACTATCAGAGCTGAGGGCACGCCACGAAAAAGGCGAAACATGGGCTGGAATAGAAGTTAACTCTGGAAAAGTCCAAGACATGAGCGAAGCAGGAGTCTTCGAACCTTTGGCGGTTAAGAAGCAAATAGTTAAATCTGCCGGAGAAGCCGCCTCAATGATACTTAAGATTGATGATGTGATTGCTGCTGGAAAAATGAAAGCTCCTCCAACACCTCCGGGTGGCCCATCAGGAGCTGGGTATCCGGGCGCTGGGGAGTATTAGGATACGTCTAAAAAAGAGAAGAAAATTTTGATAGGTCCTCCGAAGCTTACCCGTTTCGAAAAAGCAAGGATAGTGGGAGCTAGGGCTTTGCAAATATCCATGGGGGCTCCAATTCTTGTTGAGATTTCTGAGGGTTTTTCCAGTCCAATAGACATAGCCTTAAAAGAGCTTGAGGCTGGAATTTTGCCAATGACTATTAGGCGAACATTGCCAGACGGAACATACCAAGACATTCCTCTTAAGTGGCTTTTAGAAGAAGAATAACGTTTCAAAGCATCTTCTCTTTTATTTCTTTTGCCATTTCAAGGGTTTTTCGAATTTTTGTCCAGTGGGCTCCTTGCCAGTAAATTTTTCCGCATTTTGGGCATTCCCAAAAATCGTTATAGTATGTGAAGGTGCTTTTTTCCACTTTGTCTGCCGCTTTCTCTTTCGGTATTGGTTTCACTTTTGCGTTGCATTTTGGGCATCTTGATGTTGCCATGTCTATATCTAATTCTATTTTGAATCTTTTTGCAAGTTGTGCGAGTCTTTCTGCTTCCGTTTTTCCTTCAAGGTAGAAGGCGTCTACGCCTTTTGCTGTGGCTTGTTGATAAAGCTCCAAATCCCTTGTGAGAAGGATTCTCCTTTCCTTTTTTGCAATTGTGATTAGTTGGTTGTCGTCAAGTGTGCTTGAGTATTTCACATTGTGTCCTAACATGCGAAGCCAACGGGTAAATTTTCCAAGCATGCCATCAGCGATAAACTTCAAATTTATTCTCTCCGAATTATTTCTCCACATCCAGCCTTGGCGACTATTTCTCCTTCATCCATAACCAAATTTCCTTTAACAAAGGTTTTAACTGGTTTTCCTTCAACTTTCCAGCCATGGAAGGGAGAGAATTTGGCTTTTGAGTAGAATTTTGATGCATCTATTTTATGTTTCCTTTTTAAATCAATGACTGTTAGGTCTGCCATGTTTCCTTTTTCTAAGGCGCCTCTGCCCTTAAGTTTGAAAATTTCAGCGGGTTTTTCTGCCATTAACTTGACAACATCCGCTATGGATAACCTTTTGCGGTTAACTTCCGTTAGCAACAGCGGCAATGTTGTTTCCAAGCCTGGTATTCCAACCTTAACATTCCAAACTTCTTTGGCTTGTTTTTCGGCAAGCGTATGAGGCGCATGGTCTGAAGCTAAAATGTCAATCCAACCATTTTTAACACCCATCCAAATAGCTGAAACACTTTTTCTGTCTCTGACTGGCGGCAAAGTTAACGTTAAACCGCCAATTTTCTTTAAGTCTTTAGCTGACAAAAACATGTGATGGGGCGTGGTTTCGCAGGTTATTGGCAATCCTAAATTTTTTCCATCGATTATTGCTTCAAGCCCCCTTTTTGTGCTTACGTGACAAAAGTGTATGGACGCGTGAGTTTGTTTGGCGATGTTTAGTAAACGTTTTATAGCTTTCCATTCGGCATTTTCCGAATGGGCTTTTAAGAACGCTTCGATATCATTGCGATTAGACTGTTTAAACTTTTCTTCAGCCTTTTTTATTGTTTCTTTGTCTTCTGCATGAACCGCCACCAAAGTTTTCAATTTAGAAACTATTTCAAAGGCGTTCAACAAGGCATTGTCGTCATCGATGTTTAATCCACCCACTTGTTCCATCATGAAAAGCTTGAAGGCAACGGCTCCTTCCTTAACAATTGCATGAATTTCATCCGTTCTCTTTGGAAATTCAGAGTAAAAGCCAACATTAACCAAAATCTTCTTTTCAGCAACTTCCATGCGCCTTCTTAAAGTTTCGGCACTCATGGTTACTGGGGCGTTATTTGGCATGTCCAAGACTGTTGTTATTCCTCCCGCTGCAGCCGCCGCCGTTCCAGTGTAGAAGTCTTCTTTGTAGGCTTTTCCTTCATCCCTTAAATGCACGTGAACATCCATTAAACCAGGCAAAACTAGGAGATTTTTTAAATCTATTTTTTCCTCTGCTTTTGGCATGCTGTTTTCTTTGCCTATCTTGTGGATTTTGCCGTTTTCTATGGCGATGCTGCATTCCACTATATTTTTGTTTACGTAGGCTCTGGTGTTATTTAGAATTAAGTCGACGGTCAATTTGGGTGCTCTCTTTTAAAGTGTAAGCTTATTCTATTATTTTGAAGAAATCCCTTTCTGTTAAGATTCCCACAAGCTTCTCATTTTCAACGACTGGTAAAGCGCCCACATTTTTCTCTCGCATAATCTTTGCAGCCTTGCCAATGTCTGCGTTTGGTTCTATTGTTGCAACTTCTTTTGTTGCTATTTCTATGGCAAACGTATTCAAAACTTGTATTATGTTTCCTGACTGTAGGTATGTGAACACTTTTCCCGAACCGAAAAACCTTATGATGTCCATAGATGTTATTATGCCCATTATTTTGCCGTCGGATACTATGGGCAGTCTTCTAAATCCTTGGGTTACCATTGTCTTTTCTGCTTCAAAAATTGTTGTTTTTGGCAAAGCGGTAACAACCTTTTCCGACATTAACTCGGCAACTTTTACGTCGCTCATTCTGTCTGCAAACATGTTTGCTATGTCTCTTTCAGTGATTATTGCTCTAACATGGTTTTCTTCGTCAACCACTGGTAAACCGCCAAGATTTTTCTCTTTCATCAACTTTACGGCGTCGCTTATTTTTGAGGAAGTTTTAACGGAAACAACATTTTTTGTCATTATGAGCCTCACTGGCTCGTTTATGGCTTTGAAAAAGTTTCCGCCGTGTTTCTGCTGGATTATTTCAAACTTTTTTCCGCCGCCAAGATAGTCTATTATGTCTGTGGCTGTTATGATTCCTTCAAGGGCTCTGGTTCCAGGGTTGGCTATTGGTATTCGGCGGAATCCTTCCTTTGACATTATTCGGATTGCATCGTAAATTGGTGTGGTGGGCGCCATGGTTACAACGGGGCTCTTTGCAATGTGCATTATTTCGCTTTCACGTTTTTTAGAAGGATGAACCCTCAAAGAGAGGGGGCCCTTCTCCTTTAATGTTCTTCTAAAGGTTTCTCTACTCAATAATAATCATCTCTTTCATTTAACAACTAATTTGGCAACGTCCTCCCGGTCAACTATGCCAATCAACTTACCTTCCTTATCTATTACTGGAACCCTTCCGAGATCCTTTGAAACCATGATTTTGGCAACTCTGATTACTTTTATGGAAGGTTCAACAGCTAAAACCTGCGTGTTCATAATTGAAGAAATTTTTGTTGACCCTCGGAAGCGTCCCTTTTTAGACTCGAAGGTGGGCAATAATGCTCCGCTTTGGATAAGGTCTTTCTGGGTTACGATTCCAACCAATTTATTATTTTTCACCACGGGCAAGCCTGCAAAAGATTTTGTTTGCATTAAGCGCCAAATGTTATCCACCTCATCTTCTGGGGAGCAAGCTATAACATTCTTTGACATTACTTCTTCAACAGTTTTCGCAAGTTTTTCCGGGCTTGTCTTAATTATGGCTTCTATGAAGTTTTCTAAGCCGAAAACTCCCGCATAATTTCTTTCTTGAGTGGAGTTTACGACGGGTATGTTCCATTCATCCAGTCGAAGCATTTCTTTAACCGTGGAAGTGACTTCATCTTCGGTTGTTGCCGCATGTTTTGGGTTTCTCATGATGCCTTTAACTCTTATTGGGGAGACTGAAGAGGAAATTGTCATGACATCGCTGCGGGAGACTATGCCAATAAGCCTTTTAGTCTTATCTATTACTGGAAGAATTCTTAGGGAGAAATCTCGTATTATGGCTCGGGCTTTTGTGGCAAGTTCATCTTCATAAATGGACGGGTGCTTTTCACTCATGATTTCTTTAACACGCAAAAAGTCGCCCTCACCCTTCCTCTTCTTCTAACTCCACCTTGCAATCTTCGCAGACGTATTCTCCATTAACCTCTTTTAAGTCGTCAGACCATCCTCCACATCGGTCGCAGTATCCAGCAAGGGGAGCGGATTCCTCTGTGCTTTCTTGAGCTCTGTTTTCACCTTCTATGAGCGCTCGTTCTTGGATGGTTTCCACAAGTTCGGGCATAACAGCCAAAATGTCTTTGCTTGAAACTAACCCGATAAGCTGTCCCTTGTATACGACTCCCAGCCTTCTTATGTTTAAACGGCTCATTCTCCTTGCTGCTTCATTAATTGTTTCATGGGGTTCAATGGTTATCAGAGGTGAGGTCATAACTTCTTTTGCTCGAACAGAGTCTGGCTTAACATTTTTAGCCAAAACCCTCGCAACCAAATCCCTTTCAGTTATGATTCCTAAAGGTTTTCCTTCCTCATTTGTTACTATTATACAACCTAAACCATGCTTTTCCATCAATTCTGCAGCCTTGTTAACGGGCGCATCCTCTTCTATGGTTACAACTGGGCTACTCATAACATCTCTTACCAGCATCCTTGACCTCAATCCAATGTCAGCCATTCTCTTCAACCACTGGAGGACTTGCCTTTTACGTTAGGCTTCACTCAACTCAAAATAAACAACATGCTTTTAAAACTTGCCGTGTCACATGAAAAACTAATTAAGACGTTTCACTAAAGAATTCAGTCTAACATGGGGAGGAATGATAAACGTTAAAAACAAACATTGAAAAATTAGTGAAAATCTCTGTTGTAGGCGAAGTAGCCAGCCCAGTTTATGGAAGAGACATCTACAGAGTCTCCGCCCAAGGAATTCCAATGGTTTTGCCAGGAGTCGGAGGAATCACATATAACGTGCGAGTTGGCGACCCCGCCTGTGGATGGGAAGCAGATCATGTTGAACCAGGCGTAAGCTTAGAAAACAAAGAGAACGACCCACGCTACGGGCAAGGCGCAAACACAGCCTTTAATGTGCTTTCATGTGTTGGAAACGAAGCAATCGTGGTCGGAGGCGAAGCAAAAGGTGCAAAAGGAGTTGTAACTGGAAAACATGGCGGAATAGAACATGTTCTCGCAGATTTTCAAACCGAAACCCTTGAAAAACTCATGTTAGGCGACAAAGTTCTCATTAAAGCCTTCGGCGTAGGCTTAAAACTTTTAGACTTTCCAGAAGTGAAAATTATGAATATGGATCCACGCTTTCTCGAGGCTTTAGATCCCCAGCCGAACGGCGACAAATTGGAGGTTCCCGTTACGCATGTGATTCCTGCGGCCATAATGGGTTCTGGTTTGGGGGCAAACCAAACATATTCTGGAGATTATGACATTCAACTTTTCGATGAAGACACTCGAAAGGAGTATGGACTTGATGATTTGAGGCTCGGCGATTTGGTGGCAATCCTTGACGCAGACCACTCCTTCGGAAGAATTTATAAAAAAGGCGCCATATCTGTTGGCATAGTCGTCCACACAAACTGCGTCACCTCTGGTCATGGGCCAGGAGTTACAACTCTCTTCACATCTTCCACTGGAAAAATTATTCCAAAAATTGATGCAAAAGCCAACATTGCTTCCATTTTGAAGTTAAGGACAGATATATAAGGTGGCGTTACGTTATTCATGTTTAAGAGGAGTAGGAACATTGCCTTATAAGCGGAAGAGTCGTGGCAGATCAAAGGGTGGAAAAGGTAGCAGCGGTGTTGTTCAGTGTGCTATGTGTGGGCAGCTAGTTCCTCGGGATAAAGCCAAAAAAGTTACTAGTAGGCGCTCGATTGTTGATCCTCAGTTGGCTAAAGAGCTTCGTCAGAAAGGGACTTATTTGTCTTCTTGGGTCGATACAAAATATTACTGTATTTCTTGTGCTGTGCATCGGGGTATTGTGAAGGTTAGGGCTCGGGAGGAAAGGCGCAGCCGTTTACGTCCCAGAAGGTTTTAGTTTTTTGTAAACATGCCAACTTCTCTGCAAAACTGTTATGTTTGTCAGTATTGCTAATAAAATTATACCCAAGTTCATTACGTTTTGTGTTTGCGATTGCCACATGGATGCTATTATGGTTGTGATGGCTAATATGATTATACGTTCTGCCCTTTCAACCAACCCTATTGACTCCATTCTTATCCCAGCAGCCTCTGCCCTTGCACGACAATAACTCACCAATAAAGAGCCAACCAAAGCCACCAAACCCCATAAGGCATAGCATAATCCGCCCAAAATTATGCCCGCATAAACTATGGCGTCCGCATACCTATCCAATAAGGAGTCTAAGAAGCCACCGAAAGGTGTTGCTTCTTGATATGTTCTTGCTATCACTCCGTCTAATGCATCGCAAAAACCCGAAAGCAAAAGGAGGAGTGTGGCGAGGAAAAGGTAAAGCGTGTTCGTTTGCCATTGCATATATGCTATGGCTGAGAGGAAAGCCAAAATTATGCCGATAAAGCTTATCATGTTAGGTGTCAAGCCTATTCTGTGGGCTGCCTCTGCCTCGGCAAGGAGCATTCTTTGAACTTTTTCTTTAAGTTTTGTAAGCATATGTTTGTCGCCATTTATTGAGAAGCGATTCTTATTTAAGTGGGTTATAAAGATAAATTTGTTTAGCAAGAGGTTTCGTATTATGATTAATGTGACATCCTTAAAAATTGATGACAAAGTTTGTTTAGGCATCAGAGTGGAACTTCCAAATTCTCCACCGCTTCTAATTGTCATAGCAGACGAAGGTTTTATTATGTGCGGCTTCTTAAACGTGGAGGTTGCTGAAAAGCTTGGCGTAGCAGCCGCCATGGTTAGCGGCGTCAAAACTTTTGATGACGTTTTGAATGCGAACGTTAAGGCAGTCACAAGTAAAGCTGAAACCTTAGGCGTTAAAGTTGGAATGAAAGGCGCAGAAGCCTTAAAACTCATGTTTTAAAATGCTCAATGGAATGGGCGTTTTAGGCGTTTAAGGTCTCTAACAAGTTTAATTTGTGTATTTTGACAAGCATTTTACATGCTTGTATGGCTTCAAAATTAACCAATACAAGACCTCCACCCTCTATGTTTCATGAATTAGTTTTTATCATTTATCTTTTAACAGTTTCAGAAATTCTTCTTTGGTTAGTCCTGCCTGTTGTATTATTGCGAGAAGCGTTCCTTTTTTGATGGTTTTATGGCGTGGGACTGTGATTTTGTGTTTGTTGTCTGTTAAGTATATGTGGCTTCCCTTTTTGTGGACTATTTTAAATCCTGCTTTGTTGAGGGCTTTTAAAAGTTTGCGCCATGATATGGTTGGCAGTTTTTTAGACAGTTATTTCCACCAGCTCTCTTTTTCTTTTAAGCTGGTTTAGTTCTTCTGGAAAGGCTTCCAAGTAGCCTTCTAGAGCTTCTCGAATGTTTTTTATGGTTTCTTCGCGGTTTTCCCCTTGGCTTATGCAGCCCGGCAGTTCCACAACTTGAGCTGAGTATCCGCCTTCTGGTTCTTCGCGGAGAATTACTGTGAATTTTTTGCCTTTTACTTCAACCACAGACCGCACCAAGGATATTCATTAACTTGTGTTTATATAAACTTAATTGATTATTACACTTCTTGCACTGAAGAGTTTAGTTGTTGGAATTGCAACCAAATTTAAATCCATAAAACACATAAAACAAAAAGGAGAACAGCCAACGTCATGCTAGCCAAAAAAGACCAGCTAGAAATGATAGCGGCTGAAATTTTAAACTGCACAAAATGTAGCTTGCACAAAACCCGTAAAAATGCTGTTCCAGGCGAGGGCAATCCCCAAAGCAAAATAATGCTTGTCGGTGAGGCTCCTGGTTATTGGGAAGACGTTAAAGGTAAGCCCTTTGTGGGTGCTGCTGGGAAATTTCTTGACACTTTATTGGCTATTGTAGGTTTTTTGAGGGATGATGTTTTTATTGGTAATGTTTTAAAGTGTAGACCTCCTAGAAACCGGGAGCCCATGCCAAACGAGATTCAAATGTGCACGCCTTACTTGGATAGGCAGATTAGGATTATTCAACCAAAATTTGTTGTCACTCTTGGGAATTATTCTACAGCCTACATTTTTTCAAAGGCTAATCTGCCCTTCAGCAGCATCACTCAAGTGCATGGAAAAATCTATGAAACATCAGTTTTAAGTATGTCTATGACAGTTTTTCCAACTTTTCATCCCGCGGCAGCCCTTTACAGTGCCAAATATAAAGAAGAATTAACTAATGATTTCCAAAGGTTGAAAAGCGAACTCATAAAAAGAGGATTAATCAAATCTTCTTGATGGATTTTATTTCCTTAAGAAGTTCTTCTATGTTCTTGTAAGTTTTAGGTGGCAAGTCAACCAAAAAAGTGTTAAGCCTCTCCTGTTTTCCTTCTTCCACTTCCACAAGTCTCCATCCAACCTTCTTAATTAGCAAGCTTTTTGAGATGGGATAGCGTGTCCTTTCCAAAACCTCCTTTAAAGACTGTAAACCAGTGGAGCTGGTGATTTTTGGAAATTTGCCCTCGGCTAAATATCTCTTAAAGCGTGTTGCGTCCTCAAACATTGAAAGATTGTTAAATAGCACATAAACCATTTTTCCATCCTTCTCATATGGCGTGATGGATTCCTTCAGCCTTTTCATTTCCTCATCAGTGTACTGGTAATAATACATTTGTTCGCCTAAACCGTGAAGCCTAAAATATGCTATTTCGCTTGCATAGGCTGGCATAACCCTAAATGGGTCAGTGACATGGGAAACGTTGACCTCTTCTAAAACTCTCCTTAACCTCTGATACATTTCTGGAGTTTCCCAAGCTGTTCCACGGGTCTCCCAAACCAAAACCAAACTTTCACGGTTGATTTCCTTGAAAAATTTTTGTGCATCGCCAAGCTTTTCTGGTCTGAAAGAGCCTGGTGTCTGAATGAGCAGTATTTTCGAATTTAAAATTTGGCAGATTTTTTTCATTTTTTCGAAGGCTTGAAGGCTTGCATCGCTGATTTTCATTTTTTCTTTGTGGCTTATGTCTTGATGTGCCTTCACGGTGAACTCGAAAGTTTCTGGTGCCTTTTTCCGCCATCCTTCAACTGTTTCCATGCGTGGATATTGATAAAAAGTGCTGTTCAACTCTACAAGGCTAAAATTTTCATAATACTTTTTCATCGATGTGGGAAAACCGCAACATCCAACTTTAACCGTCATAGCCGCGCCCATTATGCGCTTATTTTTGGGGGTGGGCGGACTGGTTTTCCAAGTTTTCTGCGAAGCGCGATGCGATAAAGCTTCCTCAAAGACTTAATTAACTGCTCAACTGTTGGCAAGCTAGAATATATGAGTGGGATGCGGTCATACTCCGCCAGCCTTATTGAATGTTCATCTGGCTTAACGCCTTGGAAAACCACAACCCTTGGCTTCAGATTATTCAAGCGAACAATCATCATAGGCGAATTCTCATTTCCAATGTTTGTGAAAACTAATGCTCGCTCGGTTGTGGCACCAAAGAGTTGGGAATACTCCAAACCTGAAAGGGTTTCAATAGCCCTTTTCTCATCAACGACAGTGTAACCGTAAACTTCCTTAACAAAGGTGCTTGCACATGCCACAATTTCGCCTTTAATGGCTTTACATAAGTATTCAACGCGAACTGGTATGGGGAACTCTCTGAGGTCAAGTATGGCAACGCTGGGCGAACTTGTTAGCTTTGCAAATTCGCGGATGAAACGGCTTCCCCTTTCTTCATCAATTTTCAATAACGCCCAAACAAACCTCCTAACAAACTTTGTACCTGGGCTTTCCCGTCTCCCGCTTTCATAATCACTAATAACTGAAGGCGCTATCACCATCTTATCTGAAAGACTCGTTTGCGAAACAGCGAAGAGTTCCCGCCATTTCCGCATCGTGGCGCCCGGCTTGTTTGAAAGGATTATCTCCCCTGCAATTCTCCTCGCTAGAACTTCTCTAACACTTGGAGATACCGACATGCCATGCGCCCCTCCAGTCCGCCAAGTTTTCCTTTAAAACATAGTGTAGTATAAAACTGTACCGTTTTAGAATATTATAAAAGAAGGTAAATGCATCCAAGGATTGTTTCTGTAAAGTGAATTTGTTCTGCTCATCAATCGTCAAATGAACAGATTTAAAAAATGAACATCAAAGATATTCCAGCAACAACCATTATGGCTCCAACAGCACTTTTCAGTGTGACCCTTTCATGGAGGAAAAGAATTGCGAATAATGTTGAAAATAGTGGTGTTGTCGAAGATATTGAAACTGCACGGGCCTCTGGGGTGTGTATGGAGCTATATGCGAGGAAGAACCATCCCAAACCGAGGGCTATGATGCCTCCAGAGATTAGCATGACTAATGTTCTTCTTTGCATTTTTAGAAAACCGAAATTTCTATCAATAATCGGCGAAGTAGTCAATAGTAAAACTGCAATTGCCATAGTCCTAATGGTGTTTATTGCTAAAGCATTATCTAAGCTGCTCATTTTTGGAAGCGTTACAGCCATGTCCATTAATATTATGCTTACAGACCACATTAAAGCCGCAGCCAAAGCAGAGGCTACTCCCTTAACCAAGTTTCCTTTATAATTTTCCAGCGTGCTCTCTTCTTTCTCTTTGCTGCTTAGAAGTCCTATTCCAAGAACTATTATGGTGGCTCCAAAAAATATTGGTAAGGTGACTGCTTCTTTTAAAAAGAAAATGGCAAATAAAAGATTGAAAAGTGGGTAGATGCATGTTATCGGAACAGCCCTTGCCACACCTATAAGTTTTAAACTGTACATGTACAACGTGTCGCCGAAGCCTAAACCAATTATTCCACTCATGCACGCCAGAAAAACGGCGTAGAGGGGTAGGTTCCTTAAAACTTCTGTTTTGCCAAAAGCTGTCAAACAGCCTAGTAGGATTGCGGTTGTGCATGTGAGGCGGGCAATGTTTGCTGAGATGGGCTTGGTTTTTGGCAGTGCCTCCTTATAGAGGACTGCTGAGAATGTCCAGCTTAATGCTGCCCCTAAAGCGGCAAGTTCACCCATCATGTTTTCACGCAGTTTTAAGGGGATAGATTTTGCTATAAGCTGTTAAATATCTAACGCCTAAAAATAGTTGGGTGGCGTGTTGAAATGCAGTTTCAATTAAATTGGGATTCACGGGTTTTATCGAAGTTTCCAGAGCTTGCCATATGCATCGGCACAGTAAATGGTGTGCTGGTGGAAAAGGAAAACGAGCAGATTAGGAAACTAAAAAAGAGTGTTTACGAGGAGGTCAGAGCCAAATACAACATTGAGACTTTGAAGGATAACTCCACAGTAAGAGCCTACAGAGATTTCTACTGGAAGCTCGGCATAGACCCGACGAAAACAAGACCTTCCGGCGAAGCCTTGCTAAGGAGAGTTTTGCATGGAGAAGATTTGCCATGCATATCAAATGTTGTGGATGCGTATAATTTGGCTTCTATGAAAACAATAATTCCCATAAGCGGTTTTGACGAAGACCGCTTAAGCCCGCCGTTTCAGGTTCGTTTTGCAAATAATGGTGAGGTGTTCGCGGGCATAGGCATGAGCAAGCCGCTGGTTTTGACGGATAATGTGCTTGTTTTGGCTGATGAAAGACAAATTCTATGCATTTACCCCTATAGAGATGCGGATTACACTAAAATCACAGAAAAAACAAGAAATGTTGTAATAATTGGTTATGGCGCTCCAAGTATAGAACGGAATCAACTTGAGGAAGCGGTGGAAACCACTCTTTCATATATTAAGGCTGTTTCTGGAGGTGAAATTCAAACCATAAGGGTTTTTAGCTCCATGTCTAAATAGAGGATGGCGTTACGATATGTCTTTCCGTGAAAAAATGGAGCAAACGGCAAAGAACAAAAATTCCAATATTGTTTTGAATTTGGATTTTCCCTTTGAAAACCCCGAAAACCGCAAAAACCTCTATTACAAGGCGAATCGTGTTCTCGAAGCAGTCTCGCCCTATGTCTGTGCTGTAAAAATTAATCATCATTTAGTTCTCCCCCTCGGCACTTTTGATGGCGTTCAGAAGCTTGTAAAGAAAGCTCATGATTTTGGGCTTATGACGATAATGGATTGTAAAGCAAACGATATTGGCTCGACTAATCAGGTAATCGCGGAATATTATTATGCGGCTGGTTTTGATGCTCTTATTGCTAATCCCTTCATTGGATGGGAAGAAGGTTTAAAGCCCATTTTTGACGTTGCCAAAAAGCTGCAGCGCGGTGTTATCCTTCTCGTTTATATGAGCCACAAAGGAGCGAGTGAGGGTTATGGGCAGACTGTTTATGATGCGGAAACTGGCGAGAAAATATTGCAGTATGTAGTTTTTGCGAAGAAAGCCTTAAAATGGGAAGCCGACGGCGTTGTTGTTGGAGCCACATACCCCGAAAAGATAAGAGAAGTACATGAAATTTTAGGGGAAAAAATACCTATATACTCGCCTGGAATTGGCGCCCAAGGAGGCGAAATAAAATCTGCTTTGAAGGCAGGAGCCCGTTATCTCTTGGTGGGAAGGACAATAATTCTTGCTGAAAACCCCGCTGAGGCTGCTAGGGAAATTAGAAATCTTGCCATGATAAAATGAAAGCAGTTTTATCTTTCGCGTCTTTCCCAAAGTTCTTTTTTAAGTAAGTCTCTAACTGCTGAACGTATGGCTGCGCTTCTGCTTGGATACATATTCGCCCTAACAAGCTCATCTAATCCTTCCAAATAAGCTTCTGGTAACAATACTGTTACAAGTTTCACTTTATTTCCCCCTGAATATGTTATGCATATAACATGCTGCAAATATAAAATTTGACCACAAACTTGAATCCTTAAAGGCTTTCTCTAATGTTCCAAACTTCTTTAAGTGTGTTTTGGAATGTTTTGTAAACATCTTCAACGTAGATGGTGCGGCGGCGTATTCCTTCTTGAACCATCCCTGCAGCAACCAGAGCTGAGCCTATTATGTCGCTTATTGTTGGGTCTGGGAAAGCTATTAGGGCTAAACCAATTTTTATCAGCCTTGAACTTTTTCCTTTTCTCCACAAATTTTTTGCTGCCTTCGTTTCTCTGGTTGTTTCTTTCATTGTTTGAAGTAGCTCTCCATAACTTTCGTTCAATTCCTTTAAGGCATCAGCCAAAGCTTTCGCATCTTCAGTTTTCATTTGAACCCTTCCTAACTTTGTCTATTATAGAATTATGAAGCACAAAAACTTTAATTTCAATAATTACCTTACTTTGCGGCTTTTCTCTTCTCTAAAACTGTTCCATTTTTAAAAAATGGATTGGAAATTTACTTTTTCAGTCTACACTTTTTATTGTTTTATGGTAAATCATAAATTGGGAAACAGCAAATCAATTACAGCTTAAAAAGGGGTGTCATAGTGGAATCATTTGAAGCGAAAAATTTTGTGGAAACGCAGATTGAGAAAATTAAGAAGATTATAGGCAACGAAAAGGCTTTAGTGGCTGTTTCAGGCGGTGTTGACAGTTCAACATGCGCAGTGCTAACGCATAAAGCCATAGGCGAAAACCTCGTCTGTGTAATACTGGATGATGCTTTCATGCGGGAAGGCGAACCTGAACGCGTGGCAGAAATTTTGTCTAAGCCTCCTCTGAATGTTCCAACAAAAGTTGTTGATGTGCGTGACCGTTTTCTGCAAAATATGAAGGGCTTGAGGGATGCTGAAGAGAAACGTAAAGTTTTCCGTGAAACCTTCTATCAAGTTCTGGGTGAAACAGCAAAAAATGAAGGCTGCAAAATTCTCGTTCAAGGAACAATAAAGGCAGACATTGTTGAAACCGTGGGTGGCGTAAAAACCCAGCATAACGTTTTGGAGCAGATGGGCATAAACCCCATGGAACGCTACGGCTTTAAGGTCGTCGAGCCCCTCGTAACATTATATAAACCCCAAGTCAGAATGGTTGCAAGATATCTTGGTTTACCTGCTGAAATTTCTGAGAGGCAACCCTTCCCAGGACCCGGCTTGTCAGTTCGTGTGGTTGGAGAAATTCGCCGTGATAAGCTTGAAACTTTAAAGAAAGCTACCAAGATCGTTGAACGAGAATTGGAACAGCACAAGCCAAGCCAGTATTTTGCAGTAATTATCGACAATGAGGAGGAGTCAAGGGTATCCGAGGTTAACCACATCAAAGAAACAGTAGCAAGACTCCTCAACGTTCCATCAAGAAATGTGGATGCGAAAATCTTCAAAGACAAAGCTACTGGAGTGGAGGGTGGAAGGAGGCGTTATGGCGAAATTGTTGGAGTTAAAGTTCAAACAATGAACGGGAAAGTTCATCAAGCGCCAATTTCGAAAATTGTTTCTCTTCAGGCGAAAATTATAACCGAAAATCCTGCGGTGGCTCGAGTTTTCTATGCGGTTAAGGATTCAGTCCAGAAGAAACCCTATGTAGTTGGCATTCGGTCTGTTCAAACAGAAGATTTCTTAACAGCCAAGGTTTCAGAAATACCGTGGGCGACGCTGAACAAAATCGCCGAAGATGTCTTCAAGGAATGCAGCGATGTTTCAACGGTTTATTATGATGTTACCCCTAAGCCGCCAGCAACCATTGAAATGGAATAACCTAAATAGCCAAACTACACTATTTCTTGCGATTAACATGTTCCGCGTTAGAGTAAACAAAATAGAATCAATTCGGGATTTAGATGGCAACCTTGGAAAGCGGATAGAGCTTGTTGAAGAACGGGAGATTCCCCGCTTTGTTGTTAGACCGCAAAGTGAAGAGGCTAAGATGGTGCAGGAGGTTCTTCAAGCCGTTCAGCAGCAACTGCCAATTTTTCCAGCGAGAACAGAGTTTGCAATTCCCAAAATAATATTGTTTCTGACGGAGCAGGAGTATGAAAGTTTAGGCATAGACTTTGATGTGAACCAAACTTATGAGATATGGCTTGAAAACCAGAACATAAGATTTAAGAAAACAGCATAACATCCTTCCTTATCCGCCTCAAACCCGAATACTTCGGATGGAAAGATAAGACAAAAATCATGTTCCTCAAGGCATTATAAATCTCCCTTTCATCTGCCTTTCCATCTTTATCGCAATAAATTGGAACTGGCTCCTCGTCGCCATTCTTGTAATAAACGTATATTGGTGTAAATTTCTCCTTTAAGGTTACAACTTCAAAATTCACCTTCAAAACTTTCGCCATCTTTTCAGCAGCAACCCTAATGAACCTCATCCGCTTTTCCTCAGATGTAAAACTTGAAGCATAAACCATCAACTTTCCATTAACATTCTCAAGCATTTTGAACTCACCAAAATCCGAAGCGCTCCAACTCTTTTTAAAATAAGCGCCCTAACGACACACGCCAAAAGTGGAGAGAGATAAGTTAAAGTGAAAACTCATAAACCCTAAATTTCAATAACCCAATAGTGGCGGAAGCGATTTACTATGAAGGTTAGAGCGCACGTTTTTGTGAGCGGCATGGTGCAAGGCGTCTTCTTTAGGTCAGAAACGCAATACGAAGCCAAAAAACGTGGCGTAAAAGGCTGGGTTCGCAACCTGCCAGACGGTAGAGTTGAAGCTGTTTTTGAAGGAGAAGAAGAAAAAGTTAAAGAACTAATAAATTTCTGCAAACATGGACCGCCAGGCGCACGAGTTACAAGCGTAGAGGTTAGGTGGGAAAATTATACGGGCGAGTTTAAGAATTTTGAAATAAGATATGGGTACCGCTTCTAACATTCTTTTCAAAACACTTAAAGTAGATAATATGGCATCCAAAATGAACAAGTTACCGCTCGATATTTCAATGCTGGTTATGTTCTTTTTCTTGGGACTCTGAAGTGGGATGCTTTTCCTGCGCTTATATAGTCTCCGCCTATTCCCCGCACTACAGAGGCTATTTTAGCAAAATTTTCCGAACCCAAAAACTGTCGAGGCTTTATTATGATGTAGTCGTCTTTTTCTTCAAAATTTAGGAGATTTTCTAAATCTTCGGGGAACATCATTTTGATGTCTTCTATTCCTTGTAATCTTTCTGGAGGTTTTGTCATTATAGGCGTTGGTGCGGGCGTTGGGGTAGGCGTTGGTGGTGTGAGGTGGGAAATAGCTATGGATTTTAGGGATGTTGAGATTTCCCTTAAGTCTTCTGTGACTCGATTTAAAACCACGAGAAGCTCGTCAATTCTTTCCACAAGTTTTTCAAGGATTCTCCTTTCTTCGCTCATATTTTTCCCTTTTCCAAATCTTAATACTGAACGCATTTATTAATTGTTTTTCATCCTTTAATAAAATGACTGAACCAGAAAAGGAGAACTCCCACAAGTGATTGAAATCGATGGAAGCCAGAAAAGTGGAAGCGGCACCATTCTCAGATTGTCCGTTGCCTTAGCCGCCATACTAGGCGAAAATCTTCACATCTACAACATTAGACAGAGGAGACCGCAACCAGGCTTGCGACCTCAACATTTAGAAGCAGTTTTGACAGCCGCCAAACTCTGCGACGCCGAAGTGGAGGGAGCGGAGCTTAATTCTAGGGAGCTTTGGTTTGAACCCAAAAAAGTTAAGGGTGGAAGCGTTAAAGCGGAAATTGGCACTGCTGGGAGCATTCCCATGCTTTTGATGACTGTTATGCCAATATGTGCCTTTGCAGAGAACACTGTGCACCTTCATGTTTTGAGGGGTGGAACGGATGTTTCCAATTCGCCGACCATCAATTATATAGGGTATGTGCTTTTGCCAACATTGAAGCGGATGGGAATAAATGCCACTTTAACCGTTCATAGGTATGGCTATTATCCAAAAGGCATGGGAGAAGTAACCATAACTGTTGAGCCATGTAAACATCTAAAACCTTTGGTTTTGCAGGATTTTGGCAAAATAAAAGCAATAAGAGGCGTTTCAGTTTGCACTTTCTTGGCGGATAGAAAGGTTGCTGAACGGCAAGCAAAAGCCTCAAATGAATATTTAAAGGAGAGGGGCTATGCAGCAGACATAAAAATAATAAATGATGAGTCGAATCCTCTGCAAAAGGGAAGTTCCCTTGTCTTATGGGCTGAAACAGATACCAACGCCATTTTGGGAGCTGATGCCATAGGCGAACTAGGAAAGCCAAGCGAAACTGTTGGGAAGGAAGCTGCCGAAAAGCTCTACATGGAGATTTCTGCTAAGCCAACTGTGGATGTGCATTTGGCTGACATGCTTGTGCCCTATGTTGCCTTGGCTGAAGGGTATTCCGTATATTTTACGCGAGCGATTTCAGACCATTTGGAAACAAATATTTGGCTTGCAGAAAAAATCTTGAACGTTAAATTCCGCATTAATAGAGTGGGCGGGCTTTACAAAATTGAAAAAATCAGCTAAAAAGCGAAGGGGATAGAATCTTGAAGGCAAATATTAGGGGGATTTATACAACAGCCTTAACAAAGCTTCTCTTGGACCATGGCTTCGAAATAGTTAACCCCTCTTTAACCATAAAAAGGCGCTTCGGGCTTAATGATAATCCAGCTCCTCCAGACCTAAAAATAAAGGATAGGTATGATATACAAGGCGTAAGGGTTTTGGGAACCCTTGAGGCAGTAAACAAATTTTATTCTATTTTACAATCAAATTTTGAAGACGTAATAACTCGAAAATGGCCTGTTAGCGTTGATGGAATATATAGGGGAAATGTGGTGGATTCGGATGAGTATGGCGTTTATGTCGACATCGGCAATGGCATAGTTGGGCGGGTTCTAAAATCTGAAATTGCATATGCGAATGAGAAGCAGTTAACGGTTCAGGTTGAAAGGAAAAGAATTGGGGCAAAACAGCCTCTCTTAACAACAAATTTGAAAATTGTTGGAAACTACGCCATATTAGCCCAAAACAGTAAGGTGGGCGTAAGCCTAAAAATCCGAGATTTAAATAAAAGAGCAGAACTTTATGCGCTCGGAAAATCTATTGCGCCAAATGGTTGGGGAATTATTTGGCGTGAAATAGCGGCAAACCAGCCAAGGGAAGCGTTAGAAAAGGAAATAAAAATGCTTGCCAGCAAAGTTGAAAATTTAAAGGAAAAAATGGCTTCATCCACAGAGACTCCACAACTTTTGGTTGACGGCTTATATTTTATGGATGTTGAATTTCCACATTTTTCCAAAAAGAGCATGGATAAGCTTAGGGCTTCCGCAACCCCAACTTTAGACGGGCACCATTTCTACAAAAGTTGCGGTGGCAAAGTTTCCTCAGCTTTAGAAATGGCTGAAAGGCTTCTAGAAGAAGGCAAAGCACAAGAAGATATCGAGAAATCCTTTAAAGAACAAATTCTTTACGAGTTCCCAGAAGAAGGTTCTGTGGTGGACATTGAACATGTCAAGCTCAGCGGAGTTGTTTTCCATCTTGGACAAGCTACAATAGAAGCCATTAACGATAATGAGTTGAAGTATAAGCGGGTAATGCGAAGTAATGGTTTTTATGATGGATTAGGCGTTAAAAAAGAAGCTGGAGACATAGCCTTAAGCGAAGCCAAGCTTGGCGAATGGCGCATTACAACAAAGTATTTCTCATCTAATGGTGAACTGAAGGGGACATACGTAAACTTGAACACGCCTGTGGAAATTTATCCTCACGCCATACGTTATGTGGATTTGGAGGTTGATGTTTGCATTCAGCCAAGCGGTGCGGTTCAAGTTTTAGATTTGGAAAAACTTGAGAAAGCCTTGGAAAAAGGTTTCATAAGCAAGGGGCTTTTTGAAATTGTTAAGGAAAAGGCATATGAAATTGCTTCTGCCATAGTTTCTTGAAAAGTAGGAATCTGAATCAGAAGTTTCAATTATTAAGTTCTGTCATACATGCCAATTCATAACCTATAAGTTAAAGTGAAGCGTTTCTCGTATTTACGATGCCTCATGCAAACTGACGTGGAAATTTTAACAGAAATTCCATGTTTCAAATGTCTGTTTTGGGAACCCATAAAACAAAGTAGCCTCTACTGCAACCCCAATGAATGCCAAAAATTGACGGAATGGCTTCTCAAGAACTCCGAAAACCCGCAGCAAGAAGAAGTGCGTTTAAAAGTGGTTCCTAAACCTTTACTTAGTGCAAAAAAGTAAGCTAATTTTAAATAAGTTTATGTTGTTTCGCTGCAAAATTATAGTGGAAACGACATGGAAAATGTTGTTGGCAAAAAATCTGCGTGTTTAAAAGTTGGGAAAATTCATGGCGAAAAAGCCATAATCCTAGCCACTAAGCTCAAAATTATTGATAGAGATTTAGAAATTAAGAGAAACGAAACTTTCATTTATGTTCCGCTTATCCATCAACCGTCCGAGAACGAGTTAAAAGTTCTTAAAGAACAGCTTCCAAACTGTGAAATTTCAATTGGCACTTTTCCAGAAAGAAAAAAGCGAATAGTCTTCACTAAACTGTTGGAGGATAAGCTTCCTCCGCATTTGTTGGCTAGTTTGCCAAGGGCTATAGATTTTGTTGGTGACATAGCCATAATCGAGATTCCGCCAGAACTTGAAGCGTATAAGGCTTTGGTTGGCGAGGCAATTCTTAAAGCGCATGAAAATGTGGAAACTGTCCTCGCCAAGGCTGGTGCGGTTTCTGGAACTTATCGTTTAAGGGAATTTAGCGTAATTGCTGGAAAGCCAAAAACAGAAACAATCCATAGGGAGTATGGTTGTCAATTTTATGTGGACCTTTCGAAAGCCTACTTTTCTCCACGCCTATCTTATGAGCATAATCGAGTTGCATCCTTAGTTAAGGATGGCGAAACCGTCATAGATATGTTTGCCGGTGTTGGTCCCTTCTCAATATTAATTGCAAAAACCCATAATGTAAACGTCTACGCCTTAGACGTGAACCCCCACGCTGTGGAGTTTCTGCAGAAAAACATTAGGCTTAACAGGGTTGAAGACAAAGTTCATCCAATTTTGGGCGATGCAAAACAGGTTGTTGAAGAGAAGCTTGTTGCGATGGCTGACCGTGTGATTATGAATTTGCCCGAAAAAGCCATAGAGTTCGTGGATGTTGCATGTAAGGCGATAAAGCTCACTGGCGGCATAATACATTTCTACACTTTTATCAGCGCTTCTGATTCTTTGGAAAACATGAAACTCAAGTTCATAGACTCTGTGGAAAAGTGTGGAAGGAAAGTGGAGAAGATTCTGTTCTCAAAAACTGTTCGGGCAACAGCCCCCCATGAATGGCAAGCTGTTATAGACGCAAAGGTTCTTTAGTCTTTACTGTTAGCGTTATTTTCACTTTCTGTTCTGGATTTTTGAGTTTCTCCACAAGTTTTCTTGACAAATCAATGGACGCCTTATCCGCTTGAATTGCCAATGTTCGGCTACAGATGTAATTGCTCTTTCTTACAACAATATCCGTGGGATGGGTTAAAATCAGCTTTGGGCTTCCTAAAGCATTTACCACATCAACGATTTCTCCAGCTTCAATCAGCAAACTTATTCTCGCATTCTCTTTGCGCAAATAATCCTTAAACTCAACGCTCAAATCAGTCAGAGCCTTATCCGCTGAAACAGCGATAATGCAATCACCTCTTTTCGTTAGCTTTTCTTCTTTTGTTATTTCCAGTGTTGTTGGGTGGGTGGCTTGAACATTTTTGTGTCCGTGGGCGAAAATAACCTCTCTTATTTCCACCTAAACGCCTCAAGGCTTATTTTAAGGTAAGTTTTAGTATTATTGCGTCATGTCCTTCTCCGAAGTAGTCTCTTCTAAATGCTGAAATGCGAAAATTATGCTTATAATAGAAGGGGATGGCTGAAGCGCATTTATAATGAACCTCAGCCAAAACTGCTTTCACCTTCTTCTTTTTTAGGGCTTTCAATTCTTTATTTAGCAAAATTTTTCCTATGCCTTTCCCTTGATATTCCTTTTCAACTACTATATCTTCAAGGACGGCTTCATCATTACATAAGTCCGCTTGCACATATCCGATGACTTTTCCATTACAAACCGCTACAAAAGATAAATCGGGATTTTCCTTCAATTCTTCAAGGAGATGTTTGCTATATTTTTCCTTAGTTGCATGGGGATTTGCCAGCATGGCAAGTTCTGAAATAACCTTTAGGTCTTCCTTGCGCATTTTTCTGATGACAACCTTATCCATTCGGGGTTCTCCTCGTCCAGTCTTTATAATTCCTTGGCAAGATAGAGGGCTGTCTTTCTGTTTTCGTAGATTTTATCGTTATATCCGCATATTCTGAACCCATTTTTAAAATAAAGTTGTAAGGCTGGAGCATTGTCGGTGGAAGTGTCAAACAGTAAAATTCGGGCTCTCTTTTCTCTTGCGAAATCTTCCATAAATTTTAACAGCAGTGTTCCTATTCCTTTACGCCTTTGTTCAGCGTCTACAAGAAGCGTGATGATATAGGCGCTGTTGTTCCATTTGTAAAAGTGCATGCGGGAATATCCGAGAATTTTGCCATCATGCACCGCCACGAAAAAGTAACATTTTTCGTTCGGATTATCTAATCCAAATAAAGCTTGCAAATCCTCTTTTGTAGGCTGATTGTTTCTCCTTTCCAACTCTAAGATGCCATTTAAATCTTTCAAAGTGGCAACTCTGACAGTTACCATTTTCATTCTCCTGCAAAATTATTCAAGGACTTCTATTGAATCAACTTTTCCGTCGCCATCCAAGTCAAATCCTTGGATTACCGTTGCAAAGGCATCCTGGCCATCATAATCCTTCAAGGTTTTCTTCCAAAAGTTTGTTAAGGCTAAGACGCACGCTTTTGTTCCTACGGCTTTGTTTCCAGCTAAAACTATAACCCACTTATTGTTATCCCATGGATTCACAATTTTTGCTATTAACCCAACAGCGTCTGCTGTGTAAACGTTTGAGGTTTTTCTCGAGACCAAACCGCCGAAGAGGAAACCCTGCTCTGACGGTTGCATATTAAATCTTATCGGCAAATAATCATTCAACTCCTGCGTCAAAAGGTTTGTTCCTGGTCCACCTACAAGAATTAGGTTGTTTTTCTCTTCCTTTTCTGCTTTAACGTCAACGTCAAGTTTTATGGCGAAATCTTCTGGCATTTTTGCGAACTGGCCTAAAAAGAAAGTTAGATGCGATGCGTAGTGGCCGTCTCTTGCGCTTGTTTTGAAGGGTCCGTGGGGCATGGGGCTTCCAACAACTATTTTTCCTTCGAATGTTCCATCTTCCTTAATAAATCCCTTAAAGAACTTTTGAATTCTTTCATCCATGCTCAAAAGTGAAAGTCTCTCTAATGTTTTGTATCCTTGGGGAAGTTCTATTCCGAAGGCTGGCGAAACAGCCTTGTAATATTTTGCTATAGCCCCCTTCTTCTCTTCTTCTTTGGCGACGGTTATGGCTCCAGCCCTCGCTAACTTCCTTATGTGATAATAAACTTTTTGTTCATGGATGCCGAGTTTTTTTGCTATTTCCAGCGGATACATTTCCTCTTCAGAGAGCATGACCAAAATTTTCCAGCTAAGCCTATTCAAAATCATTTTTAACTTTTGTGGGTCTTCAATTATGGCTATTTCTTTTACCCTCTGCCTTTTACCCTCTTCGTGGAGGAGCAGTTTTTTGTTCATGGCTTTTCATAAGCATAAAGTCTAATCCATTATTAAAATTTTTATTACGGTAACCGAACAAAAGTTGAAGAGGCTTCCTAATATCAAAAGACTTGCTGGGCTTCCAATAAAATGATGTATTATAAAAAATTTTTTAAAACTTAAACGAAAATAAAAGCAGTTTACGCCTAAATCATGCGCCAAAAGGCGAAATTATTCTTAAAAATTTTTTTAGAACTGGAAATTTATTCCTAAAAAAGCTTATTACATCCAAAAAACCTTGAATAAGGCTTGCAGAAAGCAAAAACTGGCAATGAGGCTTAGAAATGTGTGGAATTTTCGGCTGTATTCTAAAAGATGGAAAAGCAGCGCCTACAATTCATGCTGCTTTGAAGAGGCTTGAATATCGTGGCTATGACTCTGTTGGAGAAGCAACCATACACGATGGGAAGCTATACATAAAAAAAGACCAGGGAAAAATTGAAGAAGTTAACAAAATCCACAACTTGGACGATTTGCCTGGAAACATTGGCATCGGACATACAAGGTGGGCTACGCATGGTGCGCCCTTGCAAGTTAATGCGCATCCACATTTGGATTGCAGCGGGCAAATAGCCATTGTTCACAATGGGATTATAGAAAATTTTGCTGAATTGAAACTAGAGTTGGAGAATCGTGGCCACGTTTTCAAATCAAAAACTGACACGGAAGTGGTAGCGCATCTTATTGAAGAAATTTTGAAGGCAAATCCCACTTTAAGCCTCGCCGACGCCGTTCTTGAGGCTGTGAAAAGACTTGAAGGCTCCTACGCCTTTGCAGTAATATCACCGAAGGAACCAAACAAAATAATATGCGCAAGAAACGAAAGCCCCCTAGTGATTGGCGTAAATGAAAACGCAATTTACTGCGCTTCTGATATTCCAGCATTTCTGCCACTAACCAACAAAGCAGTCGTAATCAATGATGGAGAGCTTGTCACCCTTTCCTTGGAAGGTTTTGAAATTAAAAAAATCGCTGATTCCAGCGTTGTTGTGAGGGAGCCAAAGCTTATTGATTGGACGCCTGAGATGGCTGTAAAACAAGGTTATCCACATTTTATGCTTAAGGAAATTCATGAGCAATCAGCTACTTTGCGGAACACCTTAAGATTGCAGGAGCATTATCTTGACTTGATGGCAACTTTTCTCGACCGAGCCCGCGAAGTCTACTTGGTAGCTTGTGGGACATCCTACCATGCATGTTTGGCTGCATCCTACATGTTTTCTAAGCTTGCCTTTTTGGCAACCTATCCCGTGATAGCATCAGAATTTATTGAGCAGCATGGCAAATCAGTCAACATTGACAGCACAATTTTGGCTGTAAGTCAGTCTGGCGAGACGGCGGATACGTTAGCTGCTGTTAACTGCGCAAGACAAAGGGCAGCCACAATTCTCGGATTAACCAACGTTATCGGTTCAACTTTAACAAGGGTTTCAAGGGTTTACATTGGTCAACAGTCTGGTCCAGAAATTGGAGTGGCGGCAACAAAAACTTTCACATCCCAACTTTCAGTGCTGGCTCAACTAGCCCTAAGACTTGCCAAAAAGAGAGGTAAAATTTCTCAGGATGAGATGGATTATTTAGCTGAGAAAATGGAGAAACTGCCAGACACCGTGGAAACAGTAATCCGAACACAAGAGGAAAAGGTGAAGCAAATCGCAAAAAAATACAAAGATGCCAAAACCTTCTTTTTCTTAGGGCGGGGAATAAGCACAGCCACAGCCTACGAGGGCAGACTAAAACTTATGGAAATAGCCTACGTTCCAGCCATAGCCTTCCCAGCCGGCGAAAGCAAGCATGGTCCAATAAGCCTCATAGAACCCGGATTTCCAGTAGTTTTCATTTGTCCAAAGGATGAAACTCACAAAATAGTAATTGGAAACATAATGGAGATGAAAGCACGAGGAGCCTCCATAATAGCGGTTATGGAGGAAGGCGATGAGGAGATAAAAAGTTTGGCAGACGACTGGGTTGAAATACCGAGGGGAATTCCTGAAGTTTTATCGCCAATACCCTACATTATCCCATTGCAGCTTTTAGCCTATTATATGGCTGTTGAAAGAGGGCACAATCCGGACATGCCTAGAAACTTGGCGAAATCTGTTACAGTGAAATAATGTTAAAAGCATCCTCCACAATTATTCATTTGGTGCTACAAATTTGGAGAGAAAGGAATGGGAAAAACTCATTGAAAACCTAATAAGGGAAGGAATCCTCCGCTCGCCAAAAGTCATCAAAGCCATGCGTTCCGTGCCCCGCACAAAGTTTCTTCCAGAGAACATGCAATCTTACAGCGCTGTGGATACGCCACTCCCAATTGGTTTTGGGCAGACAATTTCGGCGCCACATAGCCTCGCAAATGCGGGCTAGGCGAAACATGGTTTCAATAATGAATGAAGCCCTCCAATTGGAAACCGGACACAAAGTGTTGGAAATCGGAGCGGGTTCGGGATGGCATGCTGCCACAATAGCTGAGATAGTTGCCCCCGGCGATGCGCCAAGAAGCGAATGGGGACACGTTTACACTGTTGAAATAATTCAAGGGTTGGCTGAATTTGCAAGAAAAAACATTATCAATAATGGCTACGGCGACCGTGTTACTATCATTTGCGCAGATGGTTCCATGGGTTATCCTGAAAAGGCTCCATACGACAGAATTCTTGTAACTGCTGCAGCTCCAGATGTTCCAAAACCATTAATTGAACAGTTAAAACCCAACGGAATAATGCTAATTCCCATTGGAAGCATATCGCTATTCCAAAGCCTTATAAAAATCACAAAAGGCGCTGATGGAAAACTCAGAGAAGAAAATCTTGGCGGAGTAGCCTTTGTTCCATTAACTGGGCGTTATGGTCACAAATTTTAGTTTTTTATCCTATTGAAAGCTTTTCTTTATAAGCTTGTAAATCTAAGAACCCATGTCCGCTTATGTTCATGCATATGACTTTTTCTTCGCCCTTCTTTTCGGCTTTTAATGCTTCATCTATTCCCGCTCTTATGGCATAGCTTGATTCTGGTGCTGCAAGCCAACCTTCAGTTTGTAGGAAAATTCTTGCTGCTTCGAAAATTGTTTTTTCGTCGGCTGGGTAGGCTACGGCTTTTACTATCTTGTGATATCTTAGGGCGCTTATTAGTGGGGCTGCTGCGTGATAGCGTAAGCCGTCTGCTTTTATGGGCACCATTTCTTTTTTGTGTCCAAGCGTGTACATTTTGAGCAGGGGCGTGTGTTCTGCTACGTCGCCGAAATCGTAACGGTATTCCCCTTTAACGAGGTTTGGTGCTGCTTCAGACTGGGCTGCCAGAAATTCGCATTGACGCTTTTTCTGTAGAACTTCGCCAGCAAAGGGTAAGGCTATTCCGCCGAAATTTGAGCCTCCACCTAAACAACCAATAATCAGGTCTGGAGAGTCATCGGCAATTTCAAACTGTTTTATTGCTTCCAAACCAATTATTGACTGATGTATTAGAACATGATTTAGGACAGAACCGAGGCAATAAACGCTTCCTTCGTGAGTTTCCGCATATTCTAAACCTTCTGAAACAGCTATGCCCAAAGACCCCTGATGGTTTGCATTTTCAGTTAAAAGGGTTCTTCCAATTCTGGTTTCTTTGCTTGGAGATGCATAAACATCTGCTCCCATAAGTTTCATTAAAGTACGCCTATCAGTCTTCCAGTTATACACTGCCCTAACCCAAAAAATCACGCATTTAAGCCCCATAAGGGCTGCCGCATAAGAAAGTGCACTTCCCCACTGGCCAGCTCCTGTTTCTGTGACTAATGTTGTCTTTCCTTCTCTGGCTGCATAGTAGGCTTGTGCTAATGCAGTGTTAACTTTATGAGAGCCCGTTGGTGACAGGTCTTCCCGTTTGTAATAAAGCCTCACCTTTTTTAGTCCCAAATATTTTTCTAACCTTCTGGCTCTATAAAGCGGGCGGGGGCGTCCAGCTTGGGTGTATAATTCTCTGATTTCCTCTGGAATTGGAATCCACCTTTCATTCGACATTTCTTGTCTTAAGCATTCATTTACCATGGTTTTTCCAAGAAATTCCATGCGTGAAGGACCCATTTCTGGTTCTTTTGGTGGCGGTAATGGTTCAGGTAAATCTGGTATTATGTTGTACCATTTTTTGGCAATTCTTCGATTGGGAGGTTTATTTGATTTTTCTCCATGAATTTTCACCTTTTGAAGAATTTTTCTTATTAATGCCCTTTTAAGTTAAAGGTTTCCATTTGAACATGCTGTTGGCGTCTTGCAGAAACTATCTAAACCACTCTTCCAGAGTTGTTTTCCCCTTTTGTTTTGTTATACCCTTCTGCATTTTTTCCACAGCTTTTCTTACGCGCTCTTCTGAAAAGTCCCTTTCTCTGCAGATGAAGTTTACAATGCCTTCAACGTCTGGTTCTTTCCATTCTATTTTATAATTGTTCGTCACTTTCGGATGGAGGAATATCTCCCTAATTCTTTGAGGTTCAACTGGAAACTCTGCATTTTTTAAATATTGCATGGCATTCTCTATGTTTCCATACTCTTTTATCAGTTTTAAGGCAGTTTTCGGTCCTAAACCCTTAACGCCGTCTGGATTGAAGTCCGTTCCTATCAGTATGCCTACATCAATTAACTGTTCATAAGTTATATTGCACTCTTGCAGAACACTTTCCAACTCTACAACCTCTGGGACGACTTCAATGTAAACGTTTTTGCTTGGAAGCTTTCTTCTTCCAGAAATTGTCACGTTTCTAACAAGTCTCGGCGCTCCAAACAACAAACTGTCATAGTCTTGGCTTGCGCAATAGTCGGCGTCTCCACGTTTCACTAGATGAGCGGCTTGGGCTTCTCCCTCGCTTGGCGCTTGAACCCATGGAATTCCCATCAAATTCAGTAGTTTTTTGCTGTCTTCAGCCATATAATCTTTCAAGCGGGATGTGGCTTGGGCATACATGCGGGCTTCTTCCATTTTGCCCTCTTTTATGGCTTGTTCATATTTTATTAAGGCTTCTTCTTTTGCTTTCATACGCCTCTTTATTTCAACTTCCTTAAGTGTAGGCGGTGTTCCATCAAAAACGTAGATTGGTTTTATGCCTAACTCCACAAGGTTGCTTGTTCTGTAGAGGAGCCCGCTTAGGTGGCTTGTTATTCTTCCCATAGTATCTTTAAGCGGGGTGCCGTCTGGCTGGCGGATTATGGCTAAAAACTGGTATAAAGCGTTATAAGCGTCTATGGCTATGGATTTTCCACTTAAATCTTCAAGTCTGACAATTTTTTTAGGAACCAAATCGCGAAGGTTTACTCCCAAAACAACCCCGTGAAAATATAGCATAAGACTATAATAATAAACTTGCGAAAAACACACAAAATATAAGGAAGCTTTACAATTACAGAAGCTATCAATGAGGAATTTGCATGGCAGAAAAAACGACAACCCTAACCCTAGTAACATGCACAAGTTGTGGTAAACCAATTTCTCCAGGAACAGAAGCCACAAAATTTCTCTGTCCAAACTGTGGAGAAATTCTGATAAGACGTTGTGGAAAGTGCAGAAAGTTTGGGCGTCCCTATAAATGTCCAAAATGCGGCTTCACAGGACCTTAATTTTGCTGAGTATTTTAAAAGAGAAAAGGGGAAAAGTTTGAATCCATAGAAATATTCCTTTCCTTTTTGATGGAACCCCGAAAAATCATAATAAATGTTTCTTATATCAAACAATATTTTCAAAAGGAGAACCAGAAAAGGACTATGAGTCTCTGGGAAGAAGAGAAATAGAGGGGAGGCTATGGAAAAAATTGGTAAACTCTTGGGCAGACGGCAACTATTGTACATAGCGTTCACAATCACGATAATACTTGCCCTGCTATATTCTCTAAGCCTCCCCATAGAAATCTCACCAAGCACAAAGGCTGTTTATGACTACATAGAAAATCCAAGTAAACTTTCACCTGGTTCGCCGGTTCTTGTGGAGATATGTTATGAGGCGTCTTCAAGAGCTGAATTGGAGCCTCAAGTCATAGCACTTATAAAACATTTATTCGATAAGGACTGTAAGCTAGTGTTTCTTTCAACAGCAACCTATGGTCCAGTGGCATTTCAATTCTTGCAATCCTCAGCTCCTGACTTGTTTAAAGGTAAACTTTATGGAGAAGATTACGTTTTTCTAAGAAATATTACGGGCAGCGAGTCAACATTAGCCTCCTTAGCAAGGAACATTACTGGAACTGTTGCAACAGATAACTATGGCACTGCAACTTCAGAACTACCCTTAATAATTGAAGCTAATAACGCCTCAGCCTATGGTTTAGTTGTCATCGTGTCATCTAAGACCGAGACTTTCTTATGGTACATTCGTCAATGGTACACTCCCTATCATACGCCTCTCCTATTTGTAACGCTTAGCGCCATTGTTCCTTCAATCGAATCATATGTTAATTCTGGGCAAGCGATTGGCATGCTCACGGGACAAAGGTCAGCGGCTGAATACGAACTTCTTGTGGGGAGAAAAGGTTCAGGCACTGCTTCGCTGGAGGCTCAACGTTTCGTTCAATGGGTTCTTTTATTGTTTATAATCTTAGTAAACATAATGTTCGCTTACGTCAAGCTTTCTAAAAAGGTGATGAAAAAAGGTAAACAAAATTTGGCAGTTTCTGTTGAAAAATCTGAGAATGCCGAAAAGGGTGTTTGATTCATCATCGTTTAAGAATTTGGGTTAGCAAAACTTTAAATGATGTTCTTCAATTGTTAAAGGGTCGAAAGGATTCGCAAGGTGAAAATTGAATGGGCAACGTGATAATATCCTACAAAATATTTCCGACAGACATAATCGTTGACTTTACTGATTTGAAAAAGAAAATTGAGAAATGCTTACCAGAGTTTGCGTCCATTTATGGATATGGTGAAGAACCCATAGCCTTCGGCTTGAAAGCTTTAATAGCGCACATACAATTTCCAGAAGACAAGACTGGCATGCTGGATGAATTTGAAAAGAAACTTGAAACGGTAACTGAAATAAGCCAAGTGCAAACGATTATGGTGCGTAGGGTGAGCAGATAACCTTAAACGGTTGTTTTAAACATTTATATAGGAATAAATCTTCGTTTGAAACATGTTATGGCAATAATAACGGAGGAATTCTTGATTGAGTGAAGTGCAATTGCGTGTTGGCGATGCGAGACAAAGAGATGTTGGGAGAGGAATAGCCCGCATAGACCAGAAAACAATGGAAAAACTGGGCATTTCCGCCGGCGATGTCATAGAAATAGTCGGTAAAAGGTCAACTTCAGCCATAGCTTGGCCAGCCTACAGCGAAGACCAAAATCGGGACATTATACGAATAGATGGTTTCACTCGCAAAAACGCTGGAGTAGCCATAAACGAGTATGTAATTGCAAGACCAGCCAAGGTTAAAAATGCCATAAGTATAACGTTGGCGCCCGTTGACATGCGATTAAACGTTGATGAAGATTTCACAAACTTTGTTAAAAACCGCCTTATGGAGAGAACTCTTGTTGAGGGCGACACTACACTGGTTATGATGCTTGGCCATGCCATACCCTTCACCGTTTCAAAAACCCGTCCCCACGGCATAGTTAAAGTCACGGCGGAAACAAGACTAACAATTTTAAACGAACCGGCCCCTGAGGGGAAAGGGCTTCCAAGAACAACCTATGAGGACATTGGCGGACTGCAAGAGGAAATCCAAAGAGTGCGGGAGATGGTTGAACTTCCGTTAAGGCATCCGGAACTTTTCCAAAGGCTTGGAATAGAACCTCCAAAAGGCGTACTACTCCATGGCCCTCCAGGCTGTGGTAAAACCTTGTTGGCTAGGGCTGTTGCTAACGAGTCTGAAGCAAACTTTTTCTCCATAAATGGTCCTGAAATAATGAGCAAATTTTATGGCGAGTCAGAAGCGAGACTTAGAGAAATTTTCCAGCAAGCCCAGCAGAACGCTCCAAGCATAATCTTCATAGACGAGCTTGATGCCATAGCGCCAAAACGGGAAGAAGTTACTGGCGAAGTTGAAAGGCGTGTTGTTGCCCAACTTCTAGCCCTAATGGATGGCTTGTCTGGAAGGGGAAACGTTATAGTTATTGGTGCCACTAATAGGCCTGGCGCCCTTGACCCAGCCCTTCGCAGACCAGGCAGATTTGACAGAGAAATCGAGATAGGTGTCCCAGACAAGCGCGGAAGATATGAAATTCTACAAATTCACACCCGTGGAATGCCTTTGGCTGAGGATGTGGACCTTAAGAAGCTTTCTGAAATAACCCATGGATACACGGGCGCAGACCTTGCAGCCTTATGCAGAGAAACAGCCATGAAAGCCCTCCGCAGATACTTGCCACAAATAAACCTTGAAGAAGAGCGCATACCACCAAGCGTATTAGAAAAAATGGAAGTGAAAATGGAAGATTTCATAAACGCCTACAAAGAAGTGACGCCAACAGCCATGCGAGAAGTCTACATAGAAGTGCCAACAATCCATTGGGACGACATTGGTGGACTGGAAGAAGTAAAACAAGAGCTTAAGGAAGCTGTGGAATGGCCTCTGAAGAATCCTGAAATTTTCAAGAGGCTTGGAATTAAGCCTCCGAAGGGCATACTTCTTTATGGGCCTCCTGGTTGTGGCAAGACTTTGTTGGCTAGGGCTGTTGCAACTGAAAGCGAAGCAAACTTCATCACAATTAAAGGTCCAGAAGTGTTTTCAAAATGGGTTGGAGAGTCTGAGAAGGCCATAAGGGAAGTTTTCAGAAAAGCGAGAATGGCAGCTCCAGCCGTGATATTCTTTGACGAGATGGATTCGCTTGTGCCTCGTAGAGGTTTGGGTTTTGCAGACAGTGGCGTAACAGAACGGGTCATTAGTCAGCTATTAACTGAGATGGATGGGATTTTAACTTTGGAGGATGTGGTTGTTATAGCAGCCACAAACAGACCCGACATTATTGACCCTGCAGTCCTTCGACCTGGAAGATTTGATAGGCTCATATATGTGCCAGAACCCGACGAAAAAACTCGCCTTCAAATATTTAAGATTCACACAAGAAACATGCCATTAGCCAAAGACGTAAATCTAGAACAGTTAGCTGCCATAACAAAGAACTATTCGGGCGCCGATATTGAAGCTCTTTGTAGGGAAGCAGCTATGCATGCCTTGAGGAGAGATGTAAACGCCAAAGAGGTCACGCTGGCTGACTTTCAAGAAGCAATGAAAAAGATTGGTCCTTCAATAACGCCTGACATGGAAAAATGGTACAAGGGTTTCATGCAGCAAGTTCGGCAAGTTCAAAAACCAGCAACTCCAGTTGCTTAAAGGAGCCTTTAGCCTTGCCAGTTAAAACTTGGAAGACGCATCCAGCCTACTACTTTTTGTTGGAAATCCTAAAAAAGAAAGGTGCTATGACGGATGCAGAACTCTTTGAAGTGTTGAGTGAGGAGTTTAAAGATTTAGGCTTTAAGGACTTTAACGAGTTTCTAATGAGATTGGAGGTTGCCGGAAAAATACGGGCAACTTCTATGGTTCGTGGAAAGAGAAGGGTTGAGCTTATAACATAAGCATTTAATGTATAATCATGGAAACCTTTTCAGACGTCCTCATCATTGGAGGCGGACCCTGCGGTTCCTTCGCAGCCTTAAACCTTGCAAAACTTGGAGTTAATGTGAAAGTTTTTGAGGAGCATGCTGAGATTGGCTTTCCAACTCATTGTCCGGGTCATGTGGCAATTAATGGTCTGAAAAATTTAGGTCTATATCCTCTTCCGGAAAAAATTGTTGAGAACACTTTTTATGGAGTTAAATTTCACTCGCCAAATGGCGGAGAATTTTCTGTTCGTTTCTCTTCTCCCATAACTTGTGTTGTTAATCGTTTTCTTTTTGACAACCATATTGCAGAAATGGCGAAAGATAGGGGGGTCTCCTATTATCTAAACTCTCATGTTGAATCTCTAATAGTTGAAGATGGCTTTGTAAAAGGGGTACACGTCAACAGAAAAGGGAAATTTGAAAATTTCTTCGCCAAAATTGTGGTGGATGCTGAAGGAATTTCATCAAAAATTCTAAAAAAAGCTAACCTCTTACCCCTTAATCGGCGTATGCTTGTCCATGGCGTTCATGCAGAAGTTGAAAATGTTAAAGATGTGGAAAAAGATAGCGTGGAGGTCTTTTTTGGCAATGATTATGCACCGGGTTTTTATGCGTGGTTGATTCCAAAAGGCGAAGGCAAAGCAAAGGTTGGATTAGCCGCAAAAAGGGGAAGTCCAAAAGAATTTCTGCGACATTTTATGCTTAAACATCCAATAGCTTCCAAAAAATTGGGTAAAGCAAAAATTTTGCATGTCGCTTTTCATCCCTTAACGCTTGGAGGACCAATCCCAAAAACCTATTCAAGTGGTTTTTTAGCTGTTGGCGATGTAGCCTCTCAAGTCAAGCCTACAACTGGAGGCGGTTTAATCTTTGGCTTGTCATGTGCAAGGGTTGCGGCTGAAGTTGCCTACGAAGCCTTGCAGAGAAATGACTTTTCTTCAAAATTTCTAAGCTTATACCAAAAGCGCTGCAAAGAAAATTTCGGCTTCGACGTGAGGGTCATGCTTACTGTTAGGAAAATGCTTAACAAAGTGTCTGACGAGAAAATTGACGAAATCATTAGTTTATGTGAGAGGCTGAATTTGAGCAAGGCTTTACGTAACGTTGAAGAGATAGATTTTCAAGGAAAAACTTTTTTACGGCTTCTGCCAAATCCGCGGGTGCTACCAGCTCTAATCTATTTCTTTTTCCTCTACCTCTCTGCAAATCCTTAAATGGTGATAGATAAATAGGTCGTCAAAAGTGTACGGGTTCACAAAGGTAGGCAAGTAAACGTTTTAAGCTATGTTATGTCTTAAGCAGAGATTAACAAAGGATATCCGCATGCAGACGCTATGCATACTTATTTATCCATTGAGCTAAAACATCTTCTAATTCTTCAACTATGCTAATCGTATTGTCCAGTCTTGTTGCATTGAAGGGAGCAAATGATTCGCTAACTTCAAATGCCAGTTGTTGCAATTTTTGAAAAGATGTTTGGTTTAGCTCCTTGAAAGCAGCTAATGGCACAGAATAGTTAGCAGATGACTCCGCTTCTGCTACTAGGTTCCCAAGTACAGACCTCACGGTAGGTTCTCCTTGCAATGTTTCCCAATCAATAAAGGTATAGCGCATAAATCTATGAATTATATAAAGTGGTTTCCCATATTCGCTAAGTTCCGAGCTAAGATACATTGAACTTCTGAGACCATCATATGCATAGTCCATTTCATGAAAGAAACCTTCAATCAACGCTTTAATATTTAATTCGTTAGGTTCAGTTTCTCGAAGCCCATGTCGGTATGTCAATAAGAGATAGGTAATACTTGTAGCCCTATAGATGCCAATCTGAAATAGATCTAAGGCGTAACCGGTGCCCCCTAGATTTTTCTGTAAGCTAGACTGCAATAGATTGTAATAGTATGCATTCGCCATCACCGAGGCTGCGAGGATAACAAGTACTGCAACCGAGAAAATGTTTCTAATTTTCTTCGTTTTCCATTTGGAGGTTGAAATTGGCAGATGAGGGTGTTCTTCCACGCCTCTCATTAGATTTACTGCAGCAATTCCTATGCTCGAGAGTTCGTATTTGCCGTTTTCTGAATGCCTAACCAGTTCAAAGTTTTCAATGTGATAACTTAGATGACCGCTGTCGATGGAAAGGATACTCAAAATCTCTGAGAAACTCATTTGCTTGCCGACTAACATTCTAAGTATCTTTCTTCGTATAGGATGCTTGAGTGACCTAAAAATCAAAGAATATGTTTCTTCCTCAATTTTTTCCGTACACATTCTTCCTTATCCTCACTTCTCTATGAGTTTAAATAGGAAGAAAAGGGTTTTTATGAAGAAAACTTTACAAAAACTGTAAAGAAAATCCATTCAAACATATTAAGGCTCTTTGACTACTCAATGATAGATACTAAAATTAAATCTAAACACTACAAATCCTTAAAATCTTAGAATGACAAATTGAAAGTGAACGGTTGAATTGGGATGTCGGAATTTCGTTATAAGCAAGTGATTGTTTTTCGTTCTGATTTAAAATTAAGTAAGGGTAAGATTGCAGCCCAAGCTGGGCATGGTGCTGTTTCTGCTGCTGAAGAGGCTCGCAAACATCGTAAGGTGTGGTGGAAGGCTTGGATGGATGAGGGGCAATGCAAGATTGTGGTGAAAGTTAAAAGTGAAAGGGAAATCTTAGAATTGGAAAAACAAGCTAAGGCTTTAGCTTTGCCGTGTGCATTAATCATAGACAAAGGCTTAACAGAAGTTCCTCCTGGAACAATAACGTGTTTAGGCGTCGGTCCTGCACCATCCGAAATCATTGACAAACTAACTGGTAAACTTCCCCTTCTTTGAGGAAGGCGAAATTTTGTTTGTTCCTAAACTGGAGAAACTTATGGGGATGGAGGTTTATGCTACAAGTTCTTTGGGCATTGGTGGAGTTATACGGGAGTTTGTTGACGATTTTGTTGTTGAAGAAATTCTTGTTGATGGTTCTAAAGCAGAAGTAAAAGGTTACAGTAAGCCTAAAGTTTTGAGTTCTTCTACAGAGAGGAAACGTTATCTTTTATGTGTTTTGGTCAAGCGAAACTGGGACACATTTCTAGCTGTGGAAGCCATTGCCGAACAACTTGGCATAAGAAGTGGTGCCATTCATTTTGCGGGTATAAAGGATGCAAAAGCCCTTACTGCCCAATATATTACCATTGATGGTGTTTCCATCGATGAAGTTCGGAAGGTTGATGTCAAAGATGTAGAAATTCATCCAGTAGGCTATCTTCGCCACAAGCTTTCCTCATACTATCTTCTGGGAAATAGCTTTAACATAACCATCAGAGCCCTAAGCCGCTCCAAATCTTCCATTAAAAAGCGCATAGAAAAAACCATAGAAGAGCTTGGAGCGGTTGGCGGAATTCCAAATTTTTTCGGTCACCAGCGCTTCGGGACAGTTCGTCCCATAACGCATATTATTGGGAAAGCCCTTGTTAAAGGGAACTTCAAAAAGGCTGTAATGCTATTTTTGGCTAAACCAAGCCCTTATGAGCATCCAGAATCCAGAAAAGCCCGAGAACAACTGCGAAAGACACAAGATTTTAAGCAAGCTTTGAAAAACTTTCCAAAGCAATTGCATTATGAACGTTTAATGCTGAAACACTTAGCAGAAAAACCACAAGATTTTGTTGGTGCGTTTAGGCGTTTGCCCATTAAACTTCGGGAGCTTTTTCCTCAGGCTTATCAAGCCTATATCTTCAACAAATTCCTCAGCAAAAGAATTGCGGATGGTTTTCCATTAAACAAGGCAGAAATAGGTGATTATGTTGTGCATGTGCAATTTTCTGGACTGCCATTACTAACAATGTATAAAATCGTGAAAGTTGAAACGCTTTCTGAAGTTAACGAAGCAATAAAATCTGGGAGAATGCAATTAGCCCTTCCGCTAATAGGTTTTAAACAAAAGCCTTCAGAAGGCAAAGAAGGAGAAATCGAAAAACAAATTCTAGAAGAAGAGGGCATAACTCCAGAAGACTTCAAAATCAAAAACATGCCAGAAATAAGCGCAAAAGGAGAACTGCGAACAGCCCTAACTCCGCTAAACAATTTTCAAATAAAAGAAATTTCCTCAGACACAACCCATCCGTCCAAAAACATGGCAAAAATAAGCTTTACATTAAATCGCGGTTCTTACGCAACCGTCCTCCTAAGAGAGATAATGAAACCACGCAATCTGTTAAAGGCAGGATTTTAAAATAAAATGGAAAGGCATGTTAAGGCGCCTTCTCCCTTACGAAATTCCGACACTTCCAATTCTTTCACGGAGAAACCCGCCGCTTCTATCCTCCTCTTAGTTTCTGGATAACCCTTCGCCATCAAAACCGTTCCGTTTATTGCAAGACAATCTGCGGCATACTCTTCTCCTTTCGGAACTACGATTTTCTCATAACCTCGCAGTATTTCTATGTCAAAGTGTGCCTTTGAAAGAATAACATAATTATTTCCGAGATAGGTGCAAGCAGACTTTAGGTGAAGCACATTTTGAACTTTCACTGGAACAATCTCTAGACTGGTTTCTTTCAAAATTTCTCTAAGCTGATGCACAGCTTTTGTGTCGGTTCTTTCAGAAAGTCCCACAAAAATTTTGTTCTCAATTTTGAGAACATCGCCACCATCAATGGTGGCTGGAGGCTTAATGTAATAGGTTTCTTTTAGCTTTTCCAGCACCTTAGCGACTTCGATCACTTCTGGGGCTCGCGATTTCACTTTCATGTTGCATATTATCGCCTTTTCTCCAATTATTATGGCTGTATCCTCAACAAAACAGCTGTCTGGAAGCGTATCGTCGCCTTTCACCCAGATAAGCTTCAAACCAAGCCTCTCTAGGGCTTTGCAGTATTCTGCATGTTGCTTTTTTGCGAGGACAACATCTATCCTTTCAAAATTTGTTCTTACACAACGGTCATGAGAATTTGGTACAGGTCGGACAATGGCATATTTAACGGTAAGCTTGCTCATGATTTTCATCAGTCTTTAATTGTTTTTTCAGCGTTTTCAATTAATGTTTGTTTCTTATCAATAGGCACTATAACATTTGCAGCATACTGATGCCCGTCAGCAACGCCAAATCCCTCAGATGCCTTATCCAAAAGGTTCACTGCACCGGGAAGTTTTCCATCATCAATTGAGGATTGGAGGGTTTTTGGCACTCGAACGGAAGCTTTAACAAACTTTTCTTTTAGCTTTCCCCAGTTTGGAATTTCCGATGGGACATTGACGAATCCTAAAATGTATTTGTTAGGTTTTATTAAGCGGGTTTGGTAAGCCAAGAAGGAGCAGAATTGTCCAATAACTTTTGTGCCCATGCCAGCGTACATATCTCCAGCATCAAACCATTGAAGGTGTTCTGTTTCTTTTAGTCTTTCACGGTAAAGTCTTCCCAAAAGGCGGCGGTTAGCCTCTTTGCGCTTATTTTCTAATGCATTAACCTTCTCTTCAGCTTCGTTGCTCAACCCTTCTAAGCAAGCGTTTATGCCAATTTCCGGACCCCCCTCATAATATCCTACAGCGCCTAAAATTTGAAGCTTAGAGAAAAGGTTGTCTAAGCGTGTTTTAAATTTGGCTATTTCGAAGCTTTTGCCCTTCTGCTGGACTGTCCCATTTTTGCAGGCTTCTTCTAACACTAACTTGTTTATTCCCATGAAACCCTCTGGAATTTCGCAGCTTCCAACTAAAGCTAAATAACTCATGTCCAAATTTTTTTGGTTTAAAATCTTTGCGAATAAGTAGCAGCATGTGGCTCCTGAAAAGTCAGTTTCGCCTTTAAACCCATAATTTTCGAGGTTTAAATCAAAAACTTCTGGGTCTTTGGATGGTTTCGGGTCATGATGGTCCAATATTATTGTTAAGTTTCTGCCCTTATTGTATTCTGATATCATGTCTGCATGGGATGAGCCTATGTCTGCATAAAAAATTGTTTGCCCAGCCTTTGAGTGCAAATCTTCGATAACCTCAGTGTAAACTTTTTCTAGACAGAATGTTTTAGGCTTTATTCCTTCCCTCTCCAAAGCCCTTTTCGTTATTGCTGCTGAGCATAAACCGTCCGCATCATCATGATGAACTATTACGGCTTCTTTTGGCTTTTTTGCCCTCAGTTTCTCAATTGCTTGGTTTGCTTTTCTTTCAAAATCTTGGAGTTGCATAAGCGACACCTTTTAGCCTATGGTTTTTAGTAGGTCTGACCGTGTTATTATTCCAACAATTTCTCTGCCCCTTGCGACTAATATCCCTTGATGTCTCTCCAGCAGTGGGCGGATGGCATCTATTGGCATTTCTTCTGGCACTGTTGGCAAGGGTGGACCCATGATGTTTTTAACCTTCTCGTTTGCTATATTTGAACTCAAGTTTCTGATAATGCTTTCTTCAGTTATTGTTCCAACAACTCTGTTTCCGTTCAGCACAGGCATCTGCGAGATGGCATTTCTTACCATAACCTCGCTTACTTTTAAAATGTTATTGTTTGGTCTTGCAAAGAGGACGCCTTCAGTCATTATGTCTTTACACTTTCTCTTTTTTCCTTCAGTCAAAACTTCTAAGATTTTGTTGATTGTGGAAAGTCTTGGGTCAACTTTTTCTTGTTCTATTTTTGCTATGTGAGCTTGGGATACGCCAACAAGCTCCGCCAGCCTTTTCTGTGTTAAGCCTGCTTCTAATCTTAGCTTTCTAATTAGGGAGCCCGTGACTGCCAAAATATAACCACCAGTTATTTTCTAATATAAATTAATACAGTAAATTATATATCTGTTTTGCGCATACATCCTAAACTTCACAGTGGAAAGGTTTACCATGCGAAACATAATAGTAGAAGACCTAAAACAGACGCCCCTCGAAAAGCAGCGCATAGAAATAGTGGAGAGAAAAGGACTTGGGCATCCAGACTACATTTGCGATGCAGTAATGGACCAAATTTCCATAAACTTAAGCAAGGAATACTTGGAAAAGGCTGGCTCAATCCTTCATCATAACGTTGACAAATCCCTCCTTGTGGCGGGGGAAGCCGAACCAAGATTTGGCGGAGGCATGGTTAAGCAGCCCATGCTATTTGTTTTTGGCGATAGGGCAACATCCGAATTTAACGGCACAAAAATAGATGTGAAAGAAATAGCCGTACGAGTTGCCAAAGAATGGTTCAGAAAGAACATGCGCTTTGTGGACCCAGAAAAACATGTGAAATATCAGGTGGAACTGAAGCCAGGCTCAGCGGGACTTGTTGACATTTTTAGGCGGAAGGGAAAAGTTTTGGGAGCCAATGACACTTCCGCCGCTGTGGGATATGCGCCAATGACGAGAACAGAAAAAATAGTTTTGGAAACAGAAAAATTCCTAAACTCCCAAAAGTTTAAACAAAGTTTTCCGGAATCCGGCGAAGACATAAAAGTCATGGGTTTCAGAATAAACAACACCCTAAACCTTACAATTTCCATGGCTTTTGTGGACCGCTTCATAAATAGCGAAGAAGAATACTTCGAAAAGAAAGCAAAAATTCTTGAAGAAACAGAAAAATTCGTCAAGGCAAAAACGGACTTCGAAACCGTTAACATCCAACTAAACACTTTAGACGCCCGCGGAAGAGGCTTGGGAGGCTTATACCTAACCGTTTTGGGCACAAGTGCAGACAGCGGCGACTCAGGGCAAGTTGGAAGGGGAAACCGTGTAAACGGCTTAATATCACTAAACAGACCCTTCTGTTCCGAGGCTGCCGCAGGCAAAAACCCAGTAAGCCACGTTGGAAAAATCTACAACGTTTTAACCTACAAAATAGCACAACACGTTTACGATGAAGTTCCAGAAGTTGAAGAAGTCTATATCTGGTTACTAAGCAAAATTGGTAGCCCCATAGACCAGCCTGAAGTAGCCGCAGCCCAAGTTATAATGAAGGGCAACAACGCCATAGAAAAAGTCAGACGGGAAATAAGCGATGTGCTAAACTATGAGCTTGAAAACATAGACAAATTCTGCATGGAACTCGCCCAAGGAAAAATCCAAACATATTAACCTAAAATTTTCATAATTTGGTTAAAACATTTAAAATGGTTGAAGGTTAAACTTAGAGGGGAAAGGTGAAAATTTTGGCTGAAGCAAATGAGAAACTTCCAATATCTGGTTTCTACAAGGTTGTTGATTATGTTAACATTTTTAAAAGTGAAAAATGGTGGGAAGCCATAGTTGTCTTCGAATCCTTTGGAAGGCGCTCAATTGGTTTGTATTTGTGGCAGAACAGAAACGGAACTTGGAAAAGAAAGCATAAGTTTAACATAAGAAACCTTGAAGAATGGAACAAACTCAAAAACGCCATTGAACAGCTTGCGCCGAAACTGGTTTCAAAATAGTTCATTCTCGTCCATTTTATGTATTTTTAATTCTAATTTTGAATAAGAATCTAAAATTGAATAATTTTATTAATTCACGACAACACAAAACAAGAAAGGGCGGATATTATGGAAACCGAACAAGAAATCGAACAAGAAGCACAAGAAGTTGAACTTCAAGAGGCAACAAGTGAAGAGGAAATCCAGCAAGAGCAAGAAATGGAACAAGAAGAGTATAAAGCTACAGAAGAGGCGCCAACGCCAAAGGAAGAGGTGAAACAGAAAAACCCAAAATTGAACAATCATGTGGAGGACAGAAGCGGTTTCATTCATGGGCTTTCCGTAGGCTTAGGAATAGGCTGCATTGCAACCTTCGTCATAGTTTGGATTTCAATATTCTTTGCTCCGCAGTTGCCATCGGTCACTTACGAAAATTTGCTTGCAATCTTCATTTACCCACTCATATACTTATTAACAGTGGGTTTAATAGCGTTGACTGCTGGCATAGTTAGAGAGTATTATGCAAAGGGCAAATTCTAAATCCAAATTTTGAGGCATAGAATTACTCTAGCCTTCTTCCTCTTTTGCATGAAAACTTGTAAGGGAAGTAACAATTTAATAATTGATGGTTTAATCTAATAATTGTGAAATCATGTCTTACACGTTTAAGCAGCTTTTAGAAAAAATAGCAAGTGAAAGAGCTCCGGGTCCTTCTCCAAGTTTCTCGCTTTTTCACATATTAAAAGCAATGGAAATTATGGCTGAACAACCCATTGGTCGTGGTATGTTGGCTGAAAATTTGAAGGTTGGAGAGGGTGTTGTGCGCACTATAATAAATCGGCTGCAAAAAGCTGGTTTGATTACAATTTCCAAGGCTGGATGTGTCCTCACAAAGAAGGGTTTAAGCCTATGGAAAGAATATAGGGCAATTTTTAAAGAGAAAATTGAAATTGGGAAAAATGAGTTGACGCTTGCAGAGTATAATTTTGCAATTTTAGTAAAAAACCATGCACATAAAGTTAAATCTGGTATGGAGCAACGGGATGCTGCCGTGATGGTTGGAGCAAGAAGTGCCACAACGCTACTTTTTAGGGGGCAACGCTTAATCATTCCATCCGTTAGTGACAATGTTGCTCAAGATTTCCCAAAGGCTGCAAATCAGATTTTGAAGCTTCTAAAACCTGAGGAAAATGACGTTATAATTATTGCGAGTGCTGATGCTCCCGAAAAGGCTCAGTATGGCACTTTAGCTGCGGCATGGGCTTTGCTTAACAATGGTTAAAAATCATAAGCCACTTCTGAGTTAGTATGTGTATTTGTCTCCTCCAGCTAAAATGCGTTCCAATGCCATGTTAAAGTTTATCATCCCCTCGTTTGTTTTAGCCGAAACTGGAATTAACAAAAACCTTAAGCCAAGTTTATGGATTGCCAGCATCATGTTTCTGCTAAGTAAGCGTTTTGTCCCCTCAAGTTTTTGTTCAATTGCAATCTCTAAAGCCTTAGGATTAGCTGACCAATCCACAATCTTCTCAACTTCCTCTTTTGGGAGCAAGTCGCATTTTGAAAGGAGATGCACCTGCGGTATCAAGAAGCGATTGTATACTGCTGCTGAAAGGAAGAGGTTTGAAACATAATTAAGCGGGTTAACGGAGAAAACAGCGTCGAACAAGTAAACTATGGCTTTGTTTTCCTTTGTAAGCTCATTGGCAATGTAAGGTCCGCTTGCCCTAAAAGCAAAAAGCTCCATCTGCCCAGGGGTGTCAACCAAAACTATGTCTGATTTTAAATTTTCTATTTCTTTGGAAATTTCTTCAATTTTGTCTGCAATCAAATCTGCAGCCATTATTAAGGCGCCGTTTGGACCTAAACCATACTCTTCCATAAGGCTTTCAATGTCCACGTAATCCCTAATATCCACGTCTGTCGTGTATGGAAGCGTTAAAGCTCCAGGGTCAAGGTTTACAACTGCGACGTCTTGTTTTGAAATTTTCAACCATTCATTAAAGGCTGATGTAAGCATTGATTTTCCAGAGCCAGCGGTTCCTATAATGAAAACTGTAAACATTGTTATCCTCCCTTTTTGGGCTATGTTAATATCAATGCTTCAGTTGTTTGGTAAAAGTTTTTTCTGTTAAGATGGAACTTCTGGCGGTTGAGGTTCTTGTATTTTTGGCTGGGCTTGCCTTGATACGACAAATACGATTGTGCCCATGCAAACCAGAATCATAGTAGCCGCCAACAACAAAACAAAGAATGTCGATAATACCGTTACTGTTTGGATTGGACTGTCTGCTCCAGCATAATCATAATCTCCAGACCAACTGGCACGAATTAAACATACTCCAGCAGAAGTTTCGACATTCCAAACATAACTAAACTGTCCCTTAGAATCTGTTTTGGTTGTGCCCAAAACCTTCCACGGCGAATTGTTCACGCTTATGTAAATGGTGACTGTTTTATTTTGGAGAGCCGGCGAAATTTCTCCATTAAGCGTAACTGTGCCTTGGCTAATAACGTACGTGGGCGAAACTGTCAAAGAAATTGTTGATGTCAATAGAGTTTTGTAGCTTGCAGAAACCTGACCAGGCGACCACTGCTCGCAGTTTTCAAGGGTTATAACTTCTGGGGTGGCATGCTTTAAACTGTCTGGGCATTCGCCAACTCTCCATCCGTCTTGGAAGTAGCCAGTGCATTCAGCTATGTAATACTTAACATTGTTGTAAGTTATGTAGTAAACTTGTCCTCTTGTGTCGCGGGGTGTATGTGAAAGGCTGATGCCGACGTTCATGTGGGCTTCATCCTTGTAATAGAGAAGTACAACGTCTAGTCCGCCAGCCTTCATGATTGATGCTGCAATGAAAGAGAATAGGTCGCAGTCTCCTTTGTTTTCCACTATTGTTTCTATTGGATATTTTGCTGGTTCAGTCACTTCATAGGGTATTTGATGCACAATCATTAGCACTCCATTGGCGAAATCTTCATCATCTGAATAGATTTTCCAGAGGTTATCAGCGATGGGTTTCAGAGCGTAAGGCGTTACAAATTTTGCGAAATCGTTGTCTGAGTTTAGTTTGTGGCTTTTTCCAAGATAATAATCGTAAAGTGATTGTTGAATTGTAACGTTTAGCCTATAATATGTTGAACCGTTGGGTTTGTTTAAAATTTGATATGAAATGGTGTAGTTTTCTGCCAAACAACATGGAAACAAATAGGAAAGTGTAAGCAAAACCGTTATTATTAGGAGAGTTTTTGAAAGCTTCTGTTTCATTTTCCTCTGGAAAATTTGTTATCTACCTAATTTATGGCTCTTATGAACCCATAATCAATAACATAAATAGTTTCAATTCAAATTTTCACAAAATCCCTTTCTCTGCGCTCAAAAACACAAACCTGAGTATACCCAACTTTTTCTGCTAACTTTTTGGCTTCTGTAAAATTTCTACCCACATCTTTTGGTTCATGGGCGTCTGAGCCAAAGACTATTGGAACATTGTGATTGTGTAATATTTTCAAAAATTGTTCGCTTGGATAGATTTCATGGCATGGTCTTCTTAATCCGCTTGTGTTGATTTCGGCGCAAACGTTGAACTTTGCCATTGCTTCAGCAGCTTCTATAAGGATATGGGAAAAATCAGTTTTTGGTTTGAATCCAAAAATTTTTATCAAATCTGGATGAGCCAAAGTGTCAAAAAGCTGACTTTCGCACAATTTTTTGACAAGGCTGAAATATTCTTCATAGGTTTTTAGGATGTCCCTTTTTGAATATTCGCAGATTTGCGATGGTGAATCAACAGACCAGTTGTCAATGAAATGAACAGCTCCAATGACATAGTCAAACGGATACTTTCTAATGAAACCTTCAATTTTTTGAACAAAGCGAGGGATAAAATCAACTTCAGCACCCAATTTTACTGGCAATTCTGCTTTCGCCTTTAAATTGAGGAAATTTTGAAGATACGTTGATTTAATTGGTATAAATGGTTGTCCATTAATGTTGTTGAATTTAACGTGTTCGGAAAAGCCTATTTCGCCAAGTTTCTTCTGCTTTGCTTTTTTGACGTATTCTTCCATGGAGCCTTTTGCGTCCAGCGACGCCTCCGTGTGAATGTGATAATCCACAAACATTTTATTCACTTTGCTTTAGTGTTCTAATTTTTCCGCCGCTTTTTTGCACAAGCTCTGACAACTGAATTATAGCTTTTCCAATACGGTCTTTTGCGATTTTGGAGTTTTCAGCGGTTGTCGAAAAGTGGATTTCTATGTGAGGCTTTTTCTCCTCGCCCTTTGGATGTGATTTTATGTAAACATAGGGATTATCATGCATCGCCTTATCAATTAACGGAGCTAAAGTGGATTCCATAATGTTATCAGCATAAATGCTTGTTTCAAAAAACACAGCTTTTCCCGCCTCCCGCCTTAGAAGAGGCGCCACGGATTCCTCAAAAATTGCTTCCATTTCTGATGGCACGCCGGGCAACGCTATCAAAAATGTTTTTTCAACCTGAATTATTACGCCTGGAGCCGTGCCTATGGGATTTGGCAATGGTTCTGCCTTTTCTGGAAGTGTTGCCATTTTTATCCTTGGCGGTGTCAACTCCACCCTTTCAATTCTTCCAGCCTTAGCATAGGCTTCATATTTTTCCTTAACCATTCTCAAGGCTTTTTCGTTAACCTCCAGTTTGCGGTTTAAGGTTTTGGCTATTCCCTCCAAGGTTTTGTCATCGAAGGTGGGTCCCAATCCACCTGTTGTTATTATGAAGCGGGGTTTTCGTTGTAAGGCTTCTTTTACAGCATTAGCAATTTCTTCAACATCATCGCTTACAACCGTTATTCTATTAACCGTTATTCCAAAGGATGTGGCACGTTTAGCAAGCCATTGGGCGTTTGTGTTTAATGTTTTGCCAATTAAAAGCTCATTGCCTACACAGATTATTTCCATTTGTTGAACCATATTTTTCACGTTTCTCCATTAAACGTTTAAAATGAACTTTTTGCTTTTATGCTGTTTGCTAATTTATCAATAAAAACGGTTGAACCACGTTTATTTTTTCTTGCTTAGCCACCACTTCAAATATTCCTTTCTCCGCTTCTCCTGCTCTTCCTCCTCTGTTTCAAAGGATGGTCTAAGCTTTTCTCTAAGCTCCATCAACTCTTGCTGTGTTACAGATAAACCGCAGCTTTTGCAGACATAATGTTTGGTGGCTAATATGTACTGCATTTCTCCACCACATTCTGGACAATATGGCATTTTAACCCCATTTAATCTTAGTCTTAAGAATTGAATGCGTGCCGTCAAATAAAAGGGTTTTTAAACGAAAACTAAAGCTAGCATGCAACAACTTCGCAATTTGTTTATTGCAAACTTTTCAATAGTTCACATATAATATGAATGCAATTAGCACAATACCACTTATCAAGTTGCAAAATGTAAACCGCATAGGCGTCGTTTCTACAAATGTCACATTTATGCCAACGGACAATTAAGTCATCATTGAAGACTAAGTTAGGCGTCTTTTCCATCTCCAGTTTTAACCATGAAGAGCACCCCTTAAAACAAGCGAACGAAATATATGTTTCGTAAAAATTTTAGTGATATGCGTATTATGTGATAAAATTTGTCAGTTTCACTTCCTTAGCAAAATGCAATACTTTCTCCATTTCATCTCTTGTAAGTCTTCTGCGCAGTTCAGGAATTTCATAAGCTCGCCATTCTGGTCTATACTGAAACATTATGTTAACCCTTGTTTCTAAGCCCAAGTTTTCAGCTATCCAGTTTATGATTGGTTTTGTGCAGCATTCTAAATGGTTTGGCAAAACCAGTATGCGAATTATTAGTTCGCCGTAATTTTTTGCTTCCAAATGGTTTCGTGTGCACACACTCCAATAGTTTGGTGCTTCTGAAATCTTTTCAGCACATTCTCCTGGTCCATACTTAAAATCTAAAAGGTAAACATCAGCAAATCCAGCTAAAAGTTGCGCCGTTTCTGGACTGTAGTATGTGTTTGAGTTCCAAACAACTGGTATATTCACGTTTACATTTTTGAAGGTTTCAAGCCATTGCTTAAGCCATGGCGTTGGTTCTCCGCCGACAAGGTTGGCGTTTCTGCAACCACTTAAGCGTAGGTTTTCAACTTCTTTAGCCAAATCTTCTGTTTTGTAGGCTTCTCCCTTTTCCATCCATTGAGAAATTGTCCAATTCTGGCAATGTTTGCAACGCATGGTGCAGCCCATGGTGAAAATTGTTCCAGAAGGCACTAATTCTGGTTCCTCGCCCACATGCTCAAAAATGCTTGAAACCATTATTTCTGAACCACACCTACAAAAACCAAGTTTTCCTTCAATTCTGTTTGCTCCGCATCTGCGAGTGCAGAAATGGCAGTTTGAAAGGATTTTTTCGGCGATTTCTATTTTCAAATCAAGGTAAGATTTTTCCGGAGTTGGCATTTCCTTCAAATTTTCCTCTTTAGCGTCGATTTTTCCTTGAAGTTTGTAAAATTCCTCCGTAAGTTTTGCATGTTTTCGCCAAAGCTCTTCTAAAGAATCGTTTTTGCCAAAATCGGCGCCAAGTTTTTTGGCTATCAAAAATTTTGCTGGCTTCTCATCCTCTACGATGGCGAAATATCTACTTAGGCTTTTCCTCGCCATTTTATAGTTAAGCACAGCCATTGCGTCTGGACGGAGGAGTCTCCACATAATCCTCAATTAAATAATTTGTTTAAGGGAATTATTAAAACAAGGCGTAGGGATAAGCATATCCGCTTGGATGCAGCTTACCCTTGATTGGAATTTCTTTCCCGCAAACTGGACAATGCATATCTTTTGTTAGATTCCACCTTGTAATCTCAAAACTGAAGCGTTTAATCAGCAATTCGTTACAGTTTGGACAGTAAGTGTTTTCTGAAGGATGCCCTGGTGCATTACCAATGTAAACATAATTTAACCCCTCCTCCTTCGCTGCAACATAAGCCTTCTCCAAAGTTTCAATAGAAGTGGAAGGAATTGTTGTTAGCTGATAGTCTGGATGGAAGCGTAACAAGTGGAAAGGCGTGTCCTTGCCAAGATTGTCCCTTATCCAAGCTGCAAGCTCCCTTATTCTTTCAATGGAATCCCCAATCTTTGGCACAACAAGATTTGTTATTTCAATATGAATGTCATTCCGCTTCATTTCCTTTAACGCTTCATAAATTGGCTCAACGGATGGAACAGAGGAAAAAGACTTGTAAAAATCTGGGTCTCCACCTCCCTTGAAATCCACCGTGGCAGCGTCCAAATATGGCGCTATAGTTTTGACAGCTTCCGGCGTCATATAACCATTAGTCACGAAGGTGTTGAAAAAACCCACTTGATGAGCCAGCTTAGCCGTTTCATAGGCATATTCAAAAAATATTGTTGGTTCTGTATAGGTATAGCTTATTCCTTGACAGCCGTTGTCTCTGGCTGCTTTAATGACTTCTTCTGGTGGGAAATCTTTGCCCTCTATTTTTCTTTCTTGACTTATCATCCAGTTATCACAGAATTGGCAGCGGAAGTTGCAGCCCACTGTGGCGATTGACATTACTAATGCTCCGGGATTAAAGTGTGATAGGGGCTTCTTTTCTATAGGGTCTATACATGCAGATATAGCCTTGGCATAAACAAGTGAAAAAAGGGTTCCTCCATTGTTTTTTCTAACTAAGCAGAAACCTGTTCCTCCATCCTTTATGATGCATCTTCTTCCACATAAATTACATTTAACCTTCTTATCCTCTAATTTTTCGTAGAGCATTGCTTCATGCAAAGGGGTAACCATTCCCTCATCTCCATTAAATTTTAACTTATGGTTTCATGTAAACCTTTGTTTTGGCGTGTTTATTTTGTTTGCTCTGGAGCTTTTTCTTTAACTTCGAGAACGAAGGGTGGGGTGGTGGTTTTTATGTCAATTTCTATGTTTAGTAAACCTTCCAAAAAACCAGCCCATATGTCAACTTCATTGATGAAGGGCGCTTTTATAAGGATGTATTTGTCTTTTAGGTAGAAGTCTCCGAATCCCTGCACCCTTAACCGTTTAAAAACTTCTTGCCATTTTTCGCGGTTTGCAGTTTGGATTCCTAAGGTTGCTTCCATAGAAACCTTTGCGGCTTCGCCCATTTTCATTCCGATTTGGCGCCATTTCTCTTTTGGAATGTTGTTTATGAGAATGTTGATTAATTCCACGTTTATGAATGCCATGCGGCTTATGCCACAATAGCATTCGCCTGGAAAACGCCAATCGTAAATCATCATGCTCCTGTAAACGTCAAGCATTTTTGAGATAAGCGGCTTTATGCCTGGCTCCTTCCCCTCTCTAATTAATGAGTCGATAAATTCTCTTTCTTCTTTTTCAAGAATTATTGTTGTTCTTTTGGCTGTTTCTTCGTTTTTCTTCATGATTTCTTCAAGCTTTTTCTTTTCGTTGTTCTGCATAATTATTATATCTTATGGCATATCTTATATGCTTTGCTAACTTGTCCTCACCAACCGAACAATTTTTAACAAAGCAAAACACTTTATGTTTTGCCGATGAAGAACCTACTCGTCTGAAAAGATGATGCACCCTGGGGTATCTGAGGCTTTAAGAAATAACTTTCTTCCTAATCAAATACCATATAAGTGCTAAACCCAAAATGAAAATGGCGAATCCAGAAACCATGGAAACAGCAAAGTCCATTTCAAGAATTATGTTAAGCACATAAACGGCATAGGGTCCTCCAAAGGTTAGGAGAGCCGCCAAAACAATCAGAAGGGTTCTCCAAAACTTTGAGCCTAAATCAAACTTGCGAGTTTCTTTCATTCCCCGTTTTTCTTCGCCCATGCATCCACTTTCCTTTTAACGATTTAAAATTATGGTTTCCTCTTATAACCCTTCCTTTACCTCGTTGCCAAGGGCTTTCATGAGAAACTTGAAAACTGAAAAGCCCGCTCCCCTATCTGCTCTAAAACCCGTTGTGGCGCCTAAGAGGCATACGCCATCTATTCCGCGTTCCTTTGCAAGTCCCAACAATAAACCCGTAGCCCCCACAATTCTGCCTTTGCTATAAATTACGGCACCTTTCTCCATAAACTCCGTCGCAAGCCTAGGCGAGGTGGCAGCCACATAAACCTGGGTCTTCTCGCTTGCTATGGGGACTCCGCCAATTGTTGCGATAAAGCTGCAACCATACTTCTCAACAAAATCCAAAATTTCACTGCACAACATATAATGCGCCACAACATCATCAAAGGAAGGCTGCGTATCCCCAGTCATTATTATAAAATCATTCTTCTCCATAGGCGCAGCATAAAACTCATAACGGGGCAAGTGGCAAATCCCCCGAGAATTTACGGAAACATAATCTGGAAAAGAAGGCGAATACAACTCAGCGAAAGGTTTGGCTCCACAAAACTTAATCAAAAGATGTGCCGCAATCTTACCCACATTCCCAAAACCAGGAAGCCCCTCAACAAAAACTGGACTCTCAAGAACAGGATTAAACATCTGACGGAAATAAGGCTTATCCATAAAGCACCAACCAAAGCTCATAAAGATTTCGCAACTAAAATCTTTTGCTACCGGCTTTTTCCTAAAAAGATTTAAGAAAGGCTTCAATCAGCAATAAATTAGCGGGGTGGGGTAGCCAGGATTAACCCGCTGGGCTCATAACCCAGAGATCGGTCGTTCAAAAAGGGGTCAAGCCTTTGACTCTCTTGAAAGTCGACCCCCCGCTACCAACATTTATTGTTATAAATTTGAAAATATGTTGGGGGTTTTTGACATAATGGATTATTTTCGAAGTGAATATCCTGTAAGTTGCTCGTTTTCTTTGTAGACTATGTTTCCATTGACGGTTAGGTTTTCAACTTGAAGCAATGAGTGCATAAGCTTTGCCTCTTCAATTGTTTGCTTAAGTTGTTTCCGCATTTTTTCAAGTAATCTAATTCTTTCGGGGTTATGCATTTCTAAAATGTCAATTTTTTTGTTTTCCTTTTTATATTTTGCAGTCATATTGAACTCGCCTTCAAGTAATTTGTCGTATATCTTAATAAATCGATTCTTTCATTTTCGGCATATATCAAGAAACGATACATAAAACCTTAAAATTAAAATCCTAAGATGAGACATAGAGGTTTTAGCAGTTTTTCATGGTCTTTTGTTTAAGTTGTAGTGTTATAATTCATTTTAAAATTGAAACATAAAAAAGGGAAAGAGAGTTTGTGTTTTAAGGTTTTCTACTATAGTTTGATTATCTATTTAACACTGCGGCCTTAACTGTCAAGGTCAACTTTCATCGTAATTTGAGGCTCATCTAAGTAAATAAAAGAAGATTCCAAAAAATTAATAAAAGAAGCTACACATTATTAATCTTGCGTAAATTTAGGAGAGAGGAGAAAATGAGAAATAAATTTTTTGCAATATCGGTAGTCATAGTTCTGTTGCTGTCAATGGTTTCGTTTATCAGAAGTGCACAAGGCAATAGTTCCTACGTCATAATTGTTGCACCGCAAGAACAGGAAGAATGGAAGCCTGTAATAGAGAGGCTCCAATATTATCATCCAGGAGCAGTTGTCTTGGTTTTGCCCCCGGAGATACAGAGCGTTGTCATGGACCTTGATAGGCAAGTGAAGTACTTGTTGATGGATGGCGGTCTCAAAACTTACTTATGGATAGCGTACTATATGTGGGGCTATAGAAGCATTCCCGTTCCAATGGGATATTACAGGTCAGGAGAAGAGGCACAAACAAATGTTATACTCCACCTAGATAGGCATAAGGCTGACGTACGCGACCTATTCCGCGATTGGTTTGAAAAAGAACTTGGATACCAACCCCACTACATAGCATTAGTTGGAGATATCAAGACAAGAAGGTCAGACTGGGTAAGCGCTTTGGGAATGGATATGTGGTGGAACCCAGCCCTTCCCTACCCTGCGGACGCATGGCCATCAAGCATTAATGCACAACAAGTACCAGTGGCCTACTGCCCCTTCGTTATCGAAGAATGCTTATCATGGTATGGATACGCATGCGGCAGAATAACAGGGCTCACGGTGGACGATGCTGTAGCCTTAGTAGACCGTGCCGGTACCTACGATGATTGGGTTGCCGCCAATCCCGAAAAGGCAAGGCGATTCCTTGCATCTTATACCGTTGGCGTCTATGACTACTATACTCAAATGCCGAGTCTGTTGACGGGCGCAGGCTTTGACTTACATTGGTACTCCCCGGAGGGTCCTAACTATCCAACTTGGGCTGACGTGAAACCAGAGCTTGACGCTGGTGTTGGGTACTGGCACCTAACATGCCACGGAAACTTCATGACAGGTATGGCAGGACCGGGCAACGGCCTGACCACGTTCGTTTATCCAGAGACAACAGGATACTATTACGACATTCAAATCGGTGGTGAGTCACCGGCTGGCGGCTGGTCTGGAGAAATCTGGGACTTCATAAACAACGACTATCTTGACAGCCCAGTCCGAACCCAGTCGATAGATCGGGTGCCTTCACTAGATTATTCCGTGGTCCGTATAACAGCATGCATGACAGGAGCCTCTGAACTACCACTCCAAATTGTCAGTAAAGGAGCAGTCGCCGTAATAACGGGCATCACTAGCCAAGAAGTTTGCGAAGGCGACTGCAGCGCAGCATACTTCTATAACGCCTTAACCCACACAAACCCAGAAACAGGCAGCCAATTCTCAATAGGCGAGGCTATGGCGTACGCCAACGTCAATACACACGTCCTACACTACTACTACGCCCTAGGGAGCGGCATGAACTACTGGAGCACAATGTATCTCATTGGCGACCCTGCACTAGTGCCATACGTTCCAAATGTAGGAGGATATCCACCACCATTAGACCCACCAGGCAACAACCCAGGAGCCTACCCGGGTGGGTCACAACAAGTCGTTGGATATTATGTGCCGTTTGCCATTGAACAACCCGACGGAAGCGTATACATAATTAACGTGGGAGAATTTATCAAGTGTAGGCGCGGAGGCGGGGCAACCGCTCGGCGAATGTAGAAAATCATGAGTAAATATTCGTCATCTTCCCTTTTTTTAACCATAAACTTGAAGAAAAAGAAAATAAATATGAAAGACTAAAAGAGACGAAACGCCATGCAAATCGATACCATTGAGAATGGCTTACTTTCAGTCACAGTCAACCCTTTTCTTAAATCGTTAATTGGCAGCTTCGACAAAGAATGCCCCACAGACGGGAGCTTACTTCTAAACTCTTTAAAAGATTTTTTAGGTGCACCCGTCTCCCTTTGCCTAAGATGCCAGCATATAAGCGATAAACTAGCCAAACCATTTTATGAACTCGGAAGCCGTTTTCTTCGCGCAGATAAAAATTTCATGCGCAGCCAGTTTCTCAATCAGCAGTATGGTGAGGCTTGGCTTAGAGGGTTCGGCTTAATGATGAAGGGCATAGAAAAGTATGGTGTGCGTATCCCCTTCACGCCTGCTGGACCCTTCGAAATTGTTTGGAACTTCACTTATCAATGTAATTTGAGATGTAAGCATTGTTATGAAAATGCGGGTGGCCCAAAACGTCCAGAACTTTCAACTGAAGAAGCGAAACAAGTTTTAGACATTCTTTCAAAAATTGCGGGTATAGGTTTGCCAGCCCTCTCCTTCAGCGGAGGCGAACCCCTTGCCAGGAGGGATTTTTTTGAGCTTGCAGCTTACGCCAAAAAACGCATAGGATATGTGAGCATAGCCTCTAATGGGACGCTAATCACTAAGGATAATGCGAAAAAGATTAAGGATGCTGGAATTGATTATGCGGAAATAAGCATTGATGGAGCCACGCCAGGAGTTCATGACGAGTTTAGGGGGATACCCGGCGCCTTTGAAAGAGCCATGGAAGGCGTTAAAAATTGTGTTGAAGAAGGCGTTGACACGTGTATTGCAACAACCATTCATAGAGATAACTTATCTGAACTCGAAAAATTGATAGAATTGTCAAAACAGTTAGGCGTTAGGTTCATGCATTTTAATTATATTCCAACTGGAAGGGCGAAGGCTTATGTTGAATTGGACTTAACTCCAGACGAAAGGCTTCATGTGTTAGAGACCATAGGGAAGGAAATAATTGGTTTATACTTGCAAGCGAAAGAGGAAGAGTTGAAGCATGGAAAATCAAACGTAAAAGTTGACAGATTTTTCAGCACATGCCCCCAATACGCCAGCGTAACAAGGGAACTCTCAAGACGGTTCGGCGAAAGATTCATGGTTGAAGCCCATTACGCTGCAAAAAAGGGCGTTGAAAACGTGGCAAACTTTTTGGGCGGATGCGGAGCTGGACGCTTATACTGTTGTCTTGAACCCAACGGAGACATAAAACCCTGCGTCTTCTTCCCAACAAACAAAGACACAGTTTTAGGCAACATACTTAAAGACAATTTTGAAGAAATATGGGATAAACATCCGCTTTTATGGAAGCTGCGCATAAGAGAAAACCTTGAAGACTACATTGTTGATGGGAAAAGGGTTGGTTGTGGAAGCTGCCCAGACAAATATATTTGCGGAGGATGCCGAGCAAGAGCCTACAGCTACTTCAATGGAAAAGTGAATACTCCAGACATCGGATGCATTCACAACAAGCCTTTATGGGAAAAAATTGTGGGAAATAAAAGGTAATTTTAAGGTTAGGCTTTTCCTTTCTCCTCTTTACCAAAATACCTTGTCCATTTAAGTTTTCTGGCATCCCGCCCAAATTTTAGGGAGCTTTTTCTGCATTTGCTTGAACAAAACCACAAAGTTGACCCATCATTCTTGACATACATTATTCCAGTTCCAGCTGGGAATTCGTTGCCGCAAAATGAGCATTTTCTTAGTTTAGGCAAAGTTAAACCTCTCTCCAGCGATTTTGAATTGGGTTATCTGGTGATTTTCTTTGCTTCCCTTTCTGTTTCCCTAAGCATTAGAATGTCTTGAACCCGCACTGGTCCCTTAACATTACGTGTTATAATGCGTCCCTTGTCCTTTCCCTCTAAGATGCGAACCCTAACTTGGGTAATTTCGCCAGTTACTCCCGTACGTCCGATTATTTGAATTACTTCTGCTGGTGTTATTTCCTCTACAGCCTCTTTTTCTTCTTTGCTCATCACTTGGCTCCTCTTTTCAAAGTTTCAATCCTTGTAACTATCTCTTTAACTAATCCCGCAGCATCCCCTTCCTTAACTATACATGCAGAGGCAGCTGAAACATCTATGCCTATGGCGTTGCCTATCTTCTCCTTACTTGGGACAAACACGTATGGAATTTTTCTTTCTTCGCATAGAAGTGGCAAATGGGCTACAACTTCTGGCGGGTCAACATCTTCGGCGATAACTACAAGTTTGGCTTGGGCTCTTTCAACAGCCTTTGTGGTTTCATTTGTTCCTTTCCTAACCATGCCTGTTTTTGCGGCTATTTGGAGGGCTTCATAGGCTGCATCTGCAATTTCTTTTGGAACTTCAAATTTTACGTAAAAGGGTTTTGACATTAGCCTCACCCATCAAATCCACAAAGTTAACATTACTCATTTATGAAGGTTTCGGGTTTTGTTGTTTGGTGTTTGTGTGTGCAATGGCGTATTGCCGTCTATTTGGGGTCTAATATATTTTTGTTGTGTTGTGAAGGTTGTGTTTTTTGGAGTTGTGTTTTGGTGTCTATTTTTATTGCTTTTATTTTTGGTATTTCTTTAAGCTTTTTGTATTTTCTGAACATGGGTATGCTAAGGGTTAGAGCTGTCATGCTGGAAAACGATGTGATTATTAAGTCGAATAGCACAGCTCCAACAAATGTTCTGGGGAACATCTGAGGCGGTATACATATGAATGCTATTCCTATAGCTGCGTTTGAAGATTTGGCGATTGTTGCGGGTATTAAACCAAAGCCAACATTGCATAAAGAGAACATTAGTATTATGACAAATGCTTAAAGGCTTATAGCATCGCAATTAAATAACGACGTTACCCTCGCTTCTTCCACACTTCTGTTAAGAGACATTAAAAGAACATATTAAAGTTGAGTATTGAAGCGCGCGCATATATGCAATTTATTTGCTATTTTTCGGTGAACAATGGCATGTTTGGATAAACTTCGATTCCGTCTTTGTCTATCGTATATGGCACTATGTTTGGATTCACTTTCGTGCCCCGCATTTTTTCGACTTGAATCGCTCTATTCGTTGTGCCTCCAGAGAACAATGTCTGCATCATGATGACGCCGTGAACCAAATATTCTTCTACCGTTGCATTTCTTTCAAGACTCAGATGACCAATTTCTGTTGTGATGACAGTAGTTGTTCCAAGATCAGCCAATGACTCGATCAAGTCCACGATTGCAGTGCGCCTTTCCAAGGGGTCTGAAAAGCGGGAAAAAAGCGCCGCTAGCGTATCGACGGCTAATCTTTTTGCACCAATTGACTGAATCCTTTGGCTTAACTCCCTGATTAGTTCGTCGATGGGCAGATGCTTGCCCCGAAGGCTTTTGGTTTCTGTTTTGTAAAGCTCCTCCTTAAGCATTGACACTCTTGAGACGTGAGTCGCATCCAGAAAGAAAAATCTCCCTTCTCTTTCGGCCTTAGCGAAGTCCCATCCAAAGCGTTTCATCTCTGAGAAGAAATGATCCTTGCTCTCATCAAGACTAACGAAAACCCCGTTTTCATTTCCGTCATAAATCCCCTTATATAGAAACTGGGCAGCCATGATAGTCTTGCCTGTTCCCGGTCCACCAATCACTAATACTGTTCTGCCGTGGGGAAAACCTCCTCCCAGCAGTTGGTCCAAGCCTTCTATTCCAGTTGGAGTTTGATCTGTCAAATCCATCATCCTTCATTAGCCTAAATGGATGTCGTCTTCCTTATTTAACCTTGTGCTTTTTTGCACACATAACGCGCACACAAGCCAGCAACGACGGCAACGAACTTAATAGTCATCGGAAGCGCGCGCTAGTTAGATAAAACTTTCCCTTTGTCCATACAACCACAACACACATGCACAAGGAGTAAGTGAGAGTGTAGAAGGAGCGCTTTACTATCGCTTCTTTAGGTCTTTTCTTTTAGAGGAAGCTCACTGTCCAGATATTTCTGATTGCTCATTTTCTTGATCTTTAGGTATTTTTCCAAGCCTTTCTTTGTTTCTTTCTCGTGGATGTTGATTTCTCCTTCGAACAGTCCCACAATTGCTTGAACCTCTTCTGAAGCGTGAATTTGGGGATCCATCACTGCCAGAATGGTGAATCCAGCCGATTTCAGCTCTGGAATCAGTGCGTTTAGCCATCTTCTTGTTTGAACTGCATGATGTTGCAGCAGAACATCTGAGACTATACCCATACAAATTCTTCTCGGCTTTTTCAAGGAAGTGTCTAGTTTGTGGATTGCGTTAGTCAAAGCGATACTGATGTCGGTGAGGTTTTCGACACCTTTCAACTTGAGTACGTTAGGTGCGCTTTTGACAATTGCGTCCGCTTGGGGATTGCAGACGAAAAGGTGGAAGTTTGATGGAGATTCTTCTGCTAAAGTTTTCATCACACCGGGGTCGTTGGTGACGTAAAGCACAATTTCACCTTGCTTTGTCCCTGTTTCTAGGAATTTTTTGATCAGCAGTTCTCTTTCGTCACATGGAGGTCCCGTCAATATAACTGCGTAACTCTCTGGTATTCCTCCACCCAGCAATCTGTCGAGGTTTACATAACCGGTGGCGATGCGACCAGGACCGCCCTCTGGAATTTCTGTGGTTTCAAACTTTGAGACAGGTTCGTGTGCATGGGTGGTTTTGGAATGAAATGTGATTCCCCAACAGGTTAAGGCGTGGGTGTAAGGCTCTTGGATTAGATGAGTGAATGACAGCTCGCCGTATGCTAAGAATCCTATTACCTGTGTTGATGAAAGCCCTTCCTTAAGTATCTCAGCCTCAGTTCCCGATCTGCATCCAGCCATTAGTTCAATAATTCTCCTGTTAATACATGAAATGATGAAAGTAGCATCGTTTTTGCAGAAGCCTTGATCTTCTCTTAGCATATCGTACACCCGGCGAGCTCCTTTTTGCACCGTCTCATGGTTACCCATCACGGTGTAGCCGGGCATCTCAGGAGTAAAACTCCTGATCGGAAACATAAGTTCAATGTCTTCTCCCGCTACCCGCATACCAGGAGCACAGGCATAATTGCCAAAAGGGAAAGCAAAGGCGTATCTAGCCACAATAGGGTTGAATATCAGTAGCCTTTTCTGTGCTCGAGAAAGTTGCATTGCTTCCAGAATTACTTCCTTATCCGGCGTAGGAAGACCTTTTTCCTTCGCTAGTTTAACTTCGTTTTCATAAATTATTTCAGCAAACTTGGTGACGGGATCTTTGTTGCCAATGCGTTTGACGTACTTGTAGTGAGGTTCCTTTTCACTGTTGAAATGAAAGATGTGTTGTCTTCCAATTTTGCCCCCGCGCGCAGCATCTACGTCTAGACCTAAAGATGTTTCGCACAAGTTGGGAATCAAGGCACACACGGCTTCTCCATCAAGGACTCTAAACTGTGAATGTTCTTCCAGTCTTCCATAGAATTGACGACAAAGCTTAGCAGTTACTCCATCACCACTACTTCCGCCTATTATATTCATTACTCTTGCCTCACGGGTGCCACCCATGAAGTGGGCGATTCCTTCCGCCAGAAAATGCTCGTAGCCTGGAGTGTCAACTCTTGAACCTTGAGCCAAAACAAGCATGGTCTTCCTCATGTGAAGATGCTCTTTACTTGTGGTCTGTTGGCTAAAGTCAACCCATGCATCGCGAGCCATCTCTCTCCCTTGCTCTCCTGCTTCCTCTGCAGTTCGAAGACCCCAAGTTCGCCCCACACCTACAGGAAGGTTTGTAACCAAGGCTAATAGAGACAAACCGTTGTAGCCTATTCCAGAGATCTCCTTCAATATTAGGTCTTCATTTTCCAGTTCTCCACCGGTTGTGTGCCCGATTAGTCTGAGTTGGCTTGCAGCGTGTTTCTTGAACCTATTCTCTATCGCTCTCAGAATTGAATCACATATTAGTGTGTCCTTCGAGAAGGACTCCCCTCTATAACTCAGATACAAAACCAACAGTTTCACATCCTCGAAACCATAACCACTGTCTAGAATGTCTTTTTCAAGTTTGTCGAGAACCGTTCCGACTAGTTTCTGGGCTTCTTCTGGGCTGTTCCTTCTTCTCAGCTCCAACTCCCTTTGTTGGTCAGTCTCCAACTCATTCATAGTGTGCGCATGGCCTGCAAAACTTAAAAAGAAATCATTCTCGTCCATTGTACCAATCCATCTAATACTTCAACTATGCAAGAAACAACGAGTACCGAACCTTTAAGTCTTTTCGTTTTGGGATAGAAACTCTACATCCTCCTCCAAATTTAACTAGCGTGATATTGAAAAGAACATATACATCAAAGTATGCGCGCGCCTTTACATGACAGATATCGAAGATGTTGGAAGTATCGTTCAATCGGTTTAAGAGTGGCCGCCTTTATCATCGGCGTTGCCCTCTTGATATCTGGTCTTGCTGACTTTGGAGGACTTGGAAGTAGCGATATTTTGATAGTGTTGTCTTCGGGTCCAATAGCAATCATCAAAATCGTGGTTGGCGTAATTTTAACGCTTGCTACTATTGAACCTAATATAATCGCGGTGATTATACAGTGGGTAATAAGAAGCTGAGTTGGCGTAATCCTGAAAGAGTTTTGTTAAGGTTTCCTAAAAAACTGTGGCTTTTCAAGCGAGGTCTTGCTTTTTGCGCCCTTCGAAATTCTATAATCGTATCATTCTGTATGCTAACGGTTGCCGGTTCTTGTGCTTTTCTTGTATGATGTATGTCTTTGAACACTTTCCCAACAAAGTTTATCACAAAGTGTTACGCGTGTGCTTCTCCAGTTTGTCTGCAAGGTAGGCCGCCAGTAGGTAACATGGTAACGCCAAGAATGCTGAGCTATCTGCACTTAAACCGAACACCTATCTTAGAGCAATCACGGAAAATCCCCCAAAGAAAGAAACCAACCCATAAAGTGCCGCAGAGGATGAAGATAATTCGCCGGAAAACTTGCCACCTGGGAGAAGAAGTTAAAACGAGATGTCGGACAGCGTAAGTTAAACCCACGAGCAGCGACACGATGACTGAGAATTCGAGAGCTCTTTGGAGAGAAACATAGCCAGACGCATACCCCACCCACGAAATTATAACGCACAAAGTTAGAGCGATTAGACTGTAAAATAGAATTCGAGGATTCCATCGGTTACGCTTTCCCATATCACTCTCATCTATTGTTTATATGAGTACGCCCTAAATTTTAGTTTTAGTATAATTTTCGTAACTAAAAATTAAACTAATCAGCACCAAAACATCCACAACATTTTAAAATTTTCCACCAATGTTCCATCTGTTCCATTAGTAATGTCTAACAGAACATGGTGGAAAAGCTTGCGCTAGTCTTAAAAGGCAGAAAAAAGGGGATTTGTTAACTTTAAAGGAAGCAGAACTAAAATGGTGCTAGAAACTCGAACTTGTACTAAGATATTCTTTTATTTAAAGAAACACGTATTGATTCATATTATGTTTTTGAAAAGTTGTTACCTTTTCGTTTAGGAAAATGCAGGGCAAATCCCGAGAAAGAAAATAGAAAGCTTCTGTCACGCTTCTCCTTGTAGAAAAGTTTAAATATGCTGGTTCGTTTGAACCTTTCTGCTTTTCCGTGAGGGGAATCTAAAAGTTTGCAGAGAATAGGCCGAGTTCTCCACTTAAGTTCAAGCCGAAGCCTTATAGTGAAAATTGAAAACACTCCAAAAATCGGCGAAACCGTCGTCGACGAAAATTTGAAGCATGTTGGAAAAGTTTTTGACATATTCGGTCCAGTTTCCTCGCCCTATGCAGTTGTAAAGCCAACCTTGCAGGAAGCTGAGAAATTAGCTGGTAAGACATTGTATGTTTTCCCCTCAAAAGGAGAAAGGAGAAGATAAAAGTGAGTGATGATAGTGAAGGGCGTGATGATTCTGATTCTGCATTGCCACTGCAGCACGTGGAGCCTACAAAGGTTCAGCGTTGCCCAGAATGCGGCAGTACAAGGCTTATGCGGGATTATGAATGCGCCGAAATAGTTTGTATGGACTGCGGTTTCGTGGTAGCTGCAAAAATAGCCGATAGGGGACCGGAGTGGAGGGCTTTCGATGATGAGCAGAGGGCTAAACGGACAAGGGTTGGCGCGCCCCTAACCTATACGATACATGATAAAGGCTTATCGACAATGATTGATTGGCATGACCGTGACATTTATGGAAAAAGCCTTTCGCCTGGACAAAAGGCGCAAGTTTATCGTCTAAGAAAATGGCAGCGGCGCATAAGAGTTTCTGATGCAACAGAACGCAACCTTGCCTTTGCATTGTCTGAAATAACAAAGTTCGCCACTAACCTAAGCCTTCCCAAAAACATTCTTGAAACGGCATCCGTCATCTATAGAAAAGCTGTTAAAGAAAGATTGATACGTGGAAGGTCCATTCAAGGCGTAACTGCTGCAGCAATTTATTTGGCTTGTAGGCAATGTGGACTGCCCAGAACATTGGAAGAAATAGCCCAAGCATCTAACGTTAACAAGAAGGAGATTGGTCGCAGTTACCGTTTCCTAATTAAAGAACTTAACTATTCCATCCCACCCCTTAAGCCAAGCCAGTACATAACCAAGTTTTCAAACCAGTTAACAATGCAGGGAAAAGTTGAAGAAATTGCCCATAAAATTTTAACTGCAGCAAAAGAGCTTAAGCTAACCTCTGGCCGTGGTCCCACTGGCATTGCTGCTGCTGCAAGTTACATAGCTTCCGTGTTAACTGGCGAGAGGAAAACGCAGAGGGAAATAGCTGAAATAGCGCAGGTGACGGAGGTTACTATTCGAAACCGCTACAAGGAACTCGTTGAAAGGTTAATGTTTCAAATAACTATCTAAATTCTCCTCTCTTTTTCTGAACCTTTATCAGTCCTTGCGTAAATGCGCTTCTAAAGAAGCTCTTCTTCCTCGCAGCTAGGGCATTCTTCGCTGCACTTTTCTTTTTCTTCTTCTAAAGGGGACGTAACCTCATGGAGTTCTTGGAGAAGTTCTTGTGGAATTTTTTCTTTTAATGTTTTAGCTTCTTTTTTGAGTTTGTTTACTTCATTTTCTAACTCTTTCGCTTTCTCGCTTAATTCCACAATTTCTTTAAGCTGTCCTATCTCTTCCAAAAGCATGCTTTTCTCCTTTTCTAAAGCCCTAATCCTTTCTTCCAACTTAGTTTTCATTTCAGCAGCCTTCATAATGCCTTTCACCTTTCTTCTCATTTTATATTTCAGTTTGCAATTAATAATTTATCCTCTGATTGTCAAGATTTTTTGCAAAACACATTTTAACTTTAAATGATAATTATTTATTGGGGTTTGTGTTGGCTAAGTGTCCAAAATGTGGTTTTGAGGTAGCTACACCAATTAAGACTTGGCCTATTTCTCCTCGGAAACCATTGGGGAAGGGTGAAGAGGCTGGGCTTGTCATGGGAATATTTGAATGTCCAAATTGTAAAGCCAGATTTAGGTCTGCTTTGACTGCTGAAGCGAAGGTTGAGGAGAGAGTAAGTATTAAAAATATGGTTGAAAGAATTAAGGGTATAAAGGGAGAACTCATGCAGACTTTAAAAAACCTCCGCGAAAAAATAAAGACTTTGGAGACTGAACGGGCAAATTTGATGATTGAAATTGAAAAACTGAAGAAGGTTGCGGAATCAAGGGTTAATGCCCTTGAAAGTGAAGTAAACATGCTGCGAGAAGAAGTAAAATCTCTAAGGGACCTTCTGGGATATACGGAGGAAACAGAAAAATAACAATAATATTCGGTTAAGCTTTCAAATATTTTTTATAGTACTCTTGAGCCTTGGCTACTGCTTTTTCTGGATTTTTCAATATCGGATATTTTGTGTTTGGTGAAATTTTTTCGCAAGCACTAAAATATTCAACGACCTTTTTTACGTTTCCTTCATAAATGGCTAAGCCGCCTGCAATTTCATACCATGTTCTAGCTCTGGCAAAATCTTTTTCTTTCTCGAATTTTTTGGCGTTTTCGGCTGCTTCTTTCATGGAAACCGTAATTTTTCTGGGGTCAAGGAACATGGTGTTGTGTAATGCTTCGTATGTTTCTTTGTCTTCTCCACAGATTTCTTCAAGTTCTGTTATCACTTTTGTAGTTTGAGTATCCGCTTTCTTTTCTTCTTTTTTCTTTCTAAATCTGTCAAGTATGCCCAATTTTGCTCATCCCTTATTTCAACATGTTTGATGTATGAGTATAATAACAGTTAATTTTAAAGGTTTGTTGCCTATAAAGTATTTTATGCCATACAAATTCACCTTTGACCTTTCGAGGGTTCCCCGCTTCTTCTTTACCGAAGTTGCTAGGGTTGGATTTCAGAAAGGCGTTCATAAGAGGATTAGTGAGACCGTGCAGGAGATGATTAAAAAGTTTAGGATTCAGGAAATAACGGGTCTCAATTTGACTGATGCTGTTTCTCTTCTTCAAGACCTTATAGATATGCAGGCTAGAAACCTTTTAGAAAGAGAACGATTTGAGCAGACAAGAAAAAGGGTTCTTTTTCTGCCGCATTGTTCTAGGAAATATATGGATAATCGTTGTAAGGCAAACTTTGACCCTAACATTCCCTCTTACAGTTGTGCGCATTGTTCCCCAGATTGCCTAATTAATAAAGCGGTGCTTCTCGCCGAGAAAAAGGGTTATGACGTTTACATCTTGCCAGGAGGTTCTTGTGTTCAAAAGATTTTGAAAAATAGGCATTATGATGGTGTTGTGGGAGTTGCTTGCGGCGAAGAAATAAGGTTAAGTGGGGAAACATTAAGCGATTTAGGAATTGCTGGTCAAGCTGTTCCTTTAATAAAGAATGGCTGTGCAAACACCATTTTTAACCTTGAAACTTTATCAAGTATTCTTTAATAAGAGGATAGAGTGCATTTTGTCTTTTAAAGAAAATGGGGAATTGAGGGGGCGTCTATGTGATTTTTACTTGGTTTTCTTTGCCTTTTTCTTAGTTGTCTTTTTGGTTTTACAGGCCACTACTTGCACCTCAAAAACTGCGGTTATAAATATGGAAATTTTGATATATGTAACTTTCGCATTCAACAGCAAGTTAACTCTGGCAGATGAATAATTAAGATTATGAGTAATTTACTTTACGAGTTCTCTTTTCTTCCAGCGTAGGTTTTTGCTTCGGCATTTTCTGCACTTAACAGCAGTTGCGGCATTTCTGGCACCGCATTCTCTGCATATTTTCATGTATAATCTGTGTTTTTGGGCGAGGGTTTTTTTAAGCGGGTCCATTATTGGCATTTTGTCTGCCTCTGTTAGGTGGCTAAAAGTGAGATATTATACTGGAAAATATACTTTTTGCATTTAAATGGAAGTTTCTCCAAACCTTTTCAAATGGCGAATTGTGTCAGCAATTCCGCAACGTCGCTTGGTTTCTCAGCCACTTTTACGTTGGCGTTTTTGAAGGCTTCTATTTTGCTTTCTGCTGTTCCAGCTTTTCCCATAACTATGGCTCCAGCGTGGCCCATGCGTTTTCCTGGTGGAGCGGAACGTCCAGCTATGAAGGCTACTACTGGTTTTGGATATTTTTCTTTTTTTATGTATTCTGCGGCGAGTTCTTCCAGATTTCCGCCGATTTCCCCTATCAAGACAACGGCATTTGTTTGCGGGTCTTCTTTAAACATTTTTAGTGCATCTATGAAGTTTAAACCTGTTATTGGGTCTCCTCCCAAACCGAGACATGTGGATTGTCCTAAGCCTTTTCTTGTTAGGCTTGCTGCAATTTCATATGTTAGAGTTCCGCTTCTTGAAACCATTCCTATACTGCCTTTTTTGAAAATGTGGGAGGGCATTATCCCAAGTTTGCTTTCTCCAGGCGTTATTATGCCAGGAGTGTTTGGTCCAATTATTGTTGCTTTTAGTTGTTTTGCGCTTGCCATCAAATTTATTGCATCTTTTATTGGAATGTGCTCCGTTATTATTACAATTGTTCTTATCCCATTTTCTAAAGCTTCTAGGGCTGCGTCTGCGGCGAAGGGGGCTGGAACGAAAATTATTGAGGCGTTGGCTGAATGTTTTTCTTGGGCTTCTTCCACAGTGTCATAAACTGGGATGTTATGGACTTGGGTTCCGCCTTTTCCAGGGGTTACTCCCGCCACTATTTTTGTTCCATATTCTAGCATGAGTTTTGTGTGGAAGCTTCCTTGGGTTCCGGTTATTCCTTGAACGATGGCTCTTGTTTTTTTTCCAATTATTATTCCCAAACTATTTTCCTCCATATTTGGAGATTTCGACTGCTTTTTGTGCGGCTTCTTCCATGCTTTCTAAAACGTGGATTCCAGCCTCTTTCAGTATCCTTTTTCCTTCTTCTTCATTTGTGCCCACAAGCCTAATAACCATGGGTTTTGTCACTCCAACCTTTCCCTTTGCTTCTAAGATTCCCTTTGCAACCTCATCGCATCTTGTTATTCCCCCTAGAATGTTTATGAAAAGTGTCTTGACGTTTTGGTCTGAAAGGACTATTTTGAGGGCTGTGGCTATTTTTTCTGCTGGTGCTCCTCCGCCTACGTCTAAGAAGTTGGCTGGTTTTCCACCATAATATTGTATTGTGTCTAAGGTTGCCATTACTAAGCCTGCGCCGTTGCCTATGACGCCGATGTTTCCGTCCAGTTTGACATAGGCTAAATCGTTTTTTATGGCTTCTATTTCTTCTGGGGTTAGTTCGCTTTCGCCTTCTAACAGTCTCTTTTTGTATTCTTGGTGACGGAATAGGGCGTTGTCATCAATTATTATTCGGGCGTCGGCAGCCACAAATTTTCCATCAACTGTTTCCACCAGCGGGTTCATTTCGATTAGTTCTGCATCGTAATCCATGCCAATTTTATATAGCGTTTCAAAAATTCTTCCAATTTCAGAAAGCTGACCGCCACTATACCCCATTTTCCTTGCTATTTGTCTGGCGTGGAAGGAGCGAAAACCTTGATAGGGATTTATTGGGAATTTTATTACCTTTTCTGGGGATTGTTGGGCTACCTCTTCTATTTCGATTCCGCCAACAGAAGAGGCTATTGTAATATAGCTTTGATGGAACCTGTCTGTTGTGATGCCGAAATATAGTTCCTTTTTTATCTGTATTTGTTCTTCAATCCATATGCTCTTTACTGGTATCCCTTTTATTTGCATGTTAAACAATTTCTCTGCAGCTTTCTCAACCCCTTCAATAGTGTCTGTAAATAGGATTCCACCAGCCTTTCTCCTCCCAGCAACCAACACTTGTGCTTTAACAGCGAATGGCGGTTTTATTTGGCCTGCCACTTCTCTGGCTTGGCTTGGGCTTGTGGCTAATCCTCCTTTTGGTGTTGGTATTCCATATTTGGCGAGGATGTTTTTTGCTTCATATTCGAAAAGCTTCATTTTATTCACCATCACTTTATGACTTCTATTGTGACATAGGATTTTGTGTCTTGTATGCCATCAATAGAAGATAACTTTTTTAAAACTTCGTCCAGTTTTCCCCTTTCAACTATCAATAAAGCATCAACATCGCCTGCTATTCTAAAGGCTCTTTGAAGTGCGAGTTCTTTAACTTTCTCATAGGCGTACATTCTCTTGTGAGGTGAAACCTTCAAAAATACAAAGGCAGGGTTTGATGATATGCCAAGCGCATCTAATCCCTTTTCGGTTACGTCTATGAAGCCTCTTCCAGTGCGTATGTAATTTAGGTCTCTGAGTTTTCGGAGGTGTATGTTTAAGGCTTGTCTGCTTATTCCAAGCTGTTTTGCCAACTCATCCTGTTTCACATGTAAAGTGTACGTGCTTGTGGATTTTCCTTTCTCATAAAGCATTTTCAGCAATTGTATTGAGCGTCTTGTGAGTTCTTCCAAACTTCTTCCCTTTTTGATGTTTTGTTAAGTTTAGGTTTTACATTAGTACCGCTTATTTAAAAGTTTAGCAAAGAGAAAGCATTTAAACTACATTATTTTTGGGTTTTTGTTTTATCGAATAGAAGTATAAACCGTAATGTATTTATTTATCGAAAAAAATGGTTATGAAGCCATAGAAAATGTGAAAACTAGGAGTGAGGCGGTCCAAAATGTCAGAAAGCAACTCAGTGCTGATCGGGAGAAAGCCAGTAATGAACTATGTACTGGCTTGCATAACCCTCTTTCACGGCGGAGCAAAAGAAGTGAATATTAAAGCAAGGGGAAGAGCCATAAGCCGAGCAGTTGACGTCGTTGAAGTTGTCAGGCGCCGATTCTTACCCGACGTGAAAATCAAGAAAGTTGGTGTGGGAACAGAGCAGGTGGCACCCAGAGAAGAGGGTGGCACGCCCACAAACGTTAGCACAATCGAGATAACGCTGGAACGCTAAAGCAGTAGTTCGCGCAAAATTTGCAAATGCTCCGCCGCCCCTCCTTTATTTGTGGAGGGCGCCTTTCTAGGTGAAAACAGAATTATGCAGTTTCTGTTTAAAGAGCGGGATACTTTGCCAAAAGTGTTTAGCTAAAGTTAAGTCTGGCGAAATAACAGAATTAGACCTGAAAATTGCCCGTTTACTCTTATCTTTAGAAGAGAAGTATCCTTCCCTCCAAAACGTTTATTTTCATAAGGCTGTGGATGCTGACAAAACTTTGGCAGTTATTGTTGGACCTGGGGATGTTCCTCGTCTTTTAGGTTATGGTGGTAAAATAATAAAGGCGTTAGGGGAGGAAGTGGGTAAGAAAGTTCGTGTTTTAGAGTATGGGGTGGATGACAGGAAATTTTTGGAGGACTTGTTTGCTCCTCTAAGCATAGTTACCATTAACACTATTTGGCTTCCTGACGGAACCACGGAGACCAGAGTAATTCTAAAGAAGAGGCGTGGTTCCCAGCCTCCCTTTGATGTAAAAGCTTTAAAGGAGATTGCTCGTAAAGTTCGCAACATGACTTTGCGGGTTGAGTTTGCAGATTAGGGTTTGGCGGTGTGCGTATGAAGTTAGATTCCATTGGGGATTGGCGTAGAACCCATTATTCGGTTGATGTTAAACCTGAAATGGATGGTTCGGAAGTTACGCTTTTCGGTTGGGTTCAAGAAATTAGGGATTTGGGTGGAATCCGTTTTATAATATTGCAGGATAGAGAAGGCACCATTCAAATTACCATTCCACGGAAGAAGGTTACGAGCGAAGTCTTGTCGAAATCTGACATTTTACAGAAAAGGTATAGCATAGGCGTAAAGGGAACCGTTAAAAAAACTGAAGTAACCCCAAGAGGAGTCGAAGTTATACCGAAGGAAATTAAAATTTTCGGCACCGCTGCCCCCCAACTACCCATAGATATTACTGGAAAGACGCCGGCAGGTTTGGAAACACGTCTAGATGCCAGAGCCTTGGACCTTTGCCAAGACAAAAACATAGCAGTTTTCAAAATCCAACATACAGCCGTAGAAGCCATTCGAGATTTCCTATTTGAAAAAGGCTTCATAGAAGTGCACACGCCAAGGATTATTGCCTCCGCAACGGAAGGCGGCGCAGCCCTTTTTCCAGTGGATTATTTTGGAAGGAAAGCCTTTCTTGCACAAAGTCCCCAGTTATATAAAGAACAGCTTGTTATGAGTCTCGAAAAAGTTTTCGAAGTGGGTCCATTTTTTAGGGCTGAAGAATCCCATACGAGATTTCACACCAGCGAGTTCGTTTCCATTGATATTGAAGAGGCTTTTGCAAATGCCGAAGATGTGATGCAATTGCTTGAAAGGTTGATGCAGCATATTTGCAAAGTTGTGAATGAAAAATGCAAGAAAGAGTTGGCTTTGCTGAAGCATAAAATTGAAGTGCCAACTGTTCCCTTTAAACGGTTAACTTACAACGAAGTTCTCAATGAACTGAAAAGTGAAGGCGTAAACGTTCCATGGGGAGAGGACATTCCAACCCCAGCCCTGAGAACTCTTGGAAAAATTCACCCATACTTCTACTTCATAATCGACTGGCCAACGCATTCTAAAGCCTTCTACATAAAACCTCGGGATGATAAACCAGAAATTTGTGAAGGCTTCGATTTGATGTGGCGTTGGCTTGAGCTTGTTTCTGGCGGGACAAGAATTGCAGATAAGGAGCTTTTGGTAAAGCGTTTGAAGGAGAAGGGGTTAAACCCAGAAGCATTCCAGTATCACTTGCAAGCTTTTGATTTTGGGATGCCGCCTCATGCTGGTTGGGCTATTGGTTTAGAAAGGCTGACGATGATGTTGACGGGTAAAAGGAACATTAGAGAAGTGACGCTTTATCCAAGGGACAAGTTTAGAGTAACTCCATAAAATTCTCCATACTTTTGGCGCTTTTCTATTCCAATAGCGCCTACCCCCTCTAGGTTTTTTCTGGTTTTATTTTATAGAGGTATGTTACAGAATGGATAAAGAGGAGGCTGCAAATTATTATGATGGGGGAAGGAGAGATATGAAGAAATATTCCCTGTTGTCTCTTGCCATAGCTGCCTTACTTCTCGCAATAAGCCTTTCAACCATACGTTCAGAAGAAACACAATTGCTCTGTTTTGCCTGCGAAGATGGCGGCGTTGTTGACAAAACGCCATGTGAAGCTTTCACGGTGAAAATATCTTTCAAAAACACTGGAAAATGCGAAGGCACATGGTCCATAAACATAGCCTTTGAAGGCGAAGCTTGGACTTGGAGTGGAACACCGCAAACTCTAACCCTTAAACCATGCAAAACAAAAACTTTAATGTGGAATGGCATCGTTCCATGCGATGCTCCAATAAACTCAATAGCACGGCTCATAGTTTACTACAATGACTCATTTGCGGCGCTGAACTGGTGGATTCACGTTATCCCCGGGGCGGAGCTTACAATAACCTCAAGCAAGGTAGAATAAAAGGGCAGCAGTTCGAGATTTGCTTGGCATCCATTCTGTAAAAGTTAACATATTTTTTAGTTAAAAATGTCATAAAAACTGATAAACACCCACTTCTCTATTCGCAAAAGAGGAGAAAAGCTAAAATGGGCTGTGGAGTGTTTGGAGCAATAAACTTCGAAGAACAGCCCATATTCCCATACATATACTGGGGCATGAGAGCCCAAAACCATAGGGGTCACCAATCCCACGGCTTCTTAACCTTCCATAACGGAAAATTTCACATTCACAGAAGCTTAGACCTAATACCAAAAATAAAGACAAGCGCCATCCAGGAATGGTTTGGACGTTTGCCTGGAAATGTGGGCATTGCAAATGTTAGGTACACAACTTCTGGAAAATGCGACGAAAAATCATTAATCAAGGGCACTCAGCCAGTGACAGCCTCAAAAAAGGGGTTGGAGCTGGCTATTTCCTTTAATGGCAATGTTGTTAACGTATTTCAAGTTAAAGAGGAAATAAGCAAATATTTTCCCAAATTTTCCTATGAATGCGACGCCGACCTCATCTCCCACAAATTCCTAATCGAACTATTAAAAAATAAAGATATTCCATCAGCAGCAAAAACATGCATGAAAGAAATTGAAGGAGCCTTTTCCGTGGCGGGCATAACAAAAAACGGCGAGTTCTTCGCCTTCAAAGACCCAAATGGAATAAGACCATTATGCGCTGGATACAGTCAAGACAAGAAAACCTACGCTTTCTCTTCGGAAACTGTGGGCTTAGACATAAACGGTTTCACGAAAGCCTTTGAAATTGAACCAGGCGAACTTGTAACCATTTCAAGGGAAGGCTTCCAAAGAGAGAAATTAGTGAATGAATGCGGCAAAGCTTTCTGTGCCTTTGAATTTGCCTATTTCGCCAGACCCGACTCATGTTTTGATAATAGATATGTTTATGAAGTTCGGGAGGAGTTTGGAAGAAACCTCGTTAGAGAAAATCCAGAAATAGCCAAAAACGCAGACATAGTCATATCCATTCCAGAAACAGGCGACGACGCAGCCTTTGGGGTTCATGAGGAGTCTGGCTTAAAATGGGAGAGGGCTTCTCGAAGACATCGTTTCGTAACTGAAAGAGCTTTCATATTACTAAACAGAGAGCGTTATGCAACCATAGACCGAAAAATTAACATTATTGCTTCAAAGGTTAATGGAAAACGAGTTATAGTAACAGAAGACAGCATCGTGCGGGGCGACACAACAAAAATTGTTATAGAGAAACTCCGCAGAATGGGGGCAAAGAAGGTTTATCTCTTCGTAACTTTTCCACGCATAATTGGACCATGCTTTTATGGAATAGACATGGCAACATACGGTCAACTAATAGGTTCAAAGCATACGGCAGAAGAAATAGCAAAAATAATAGGTGCAGATGCCGTCTGCTATCAGTCTATAGAAGGCTTTGTAAAAGCCACTGGATTTAATCGGGACCAACTTTGTTTGGCATGTGTGACTGGCAAATATCCCACACCATTAGCGCAAAAGATAGCTGATGATATGAAGAAGAAATTCCTTGAAGGTTATGAGGAAAAGGGGAGGCTTTACGAAATAGCTGAAGCCCTCCAAAAAGCCTAGTGGCAAAAATAAAATAGGTTTCAAACTTATTTTCATACCTTAAAGGGCGCATAATATGGAGAAAGTTGGCATACTCGTGGTTTCTTATGGCGCAAGGGAAGTAGCCATGATAGACGCTTTTACCCGCAGCGTAAATTATGATGTGAAAGTTTATGTTGCTGATAAACAATGCAACCCCTTCAATGTTAAAATGGCGGTGAAGCATGTTGTTGTGCCAGACTTAAATGTGGAGGAAATATGCAAGTTCGCAGAAAACAATAAGGACGAAATTGATTTTGGCATAGTTGGACCAGAAAAGCCCATAATTGACGGCGTCCGCGACCTAGTAGAAAAGCGGACTGGCATACCCGTTATCTGTCCAAAAAAGGACTGCGCCATAGAAGCAAGCAAGGTGCAGCAGCGCCTATTATTCCAAAAAATAGTGCCAGAAGTAAATCCCCGCTTCAAAATTTTCAACCCAAAGGATTACAAAAGTCAAGATGAAGTAAGGAAGGCTGTTTACGAATGGCTTGATGAGCTTGAGAATAAGGCTGTTGTGAAACCAGACCAGCCAGCAGCTGGGAAAGGCGTTGGTGTATGGGGAGACCATTTCACAACTCGCGAGCAGTTGTTTGAGCATTTTATGGCAAATTTCCAGCATGGCTCAGTGATAATTGAAGAAAAAATTGATGGCGAAGAATCGAGTTTTCAAGCCTTCTGTGATGGCAAACACTTAGTGCCATTGCCAGAAACAAGAGATTATAAACGAGCCTTTGACAATGACAGGGGACCAAACACTGGTGGAATGGGTTCTTATAAGGATGTTGGCGATGTTTTGCCTTTTATGACTGCGGCTGACAGAGTTAAGGAAGTTGAAATTGTTAGGCGAATCTTTGAAAAATGGGAGGTTAAAGATGGTAACAGCCTAAGGGGTGTCCCCTTTTATGTGGCTTTTATGCATACTGGCAAAGAACCGAAAATTCTTGAAAACAACAGCAGACCCGGAGACCCGGAAATAATCAACATTCTGCCAGTATTAAAGGATGATTTTGTGGATGTTTGCTTCAAAATTTTGGAAGGAAACCTAACAAAAATTGAATTGAAAAAGGCTGCAACAGTTGTCACTTACAAGGTTCCACCAAACTACGGCGGATACATGGAAGCATTTCCACAACTTGTAAACAAAAATGAAATTGGCAAACCCGTCAACCTAACAAAGGCTTACGAACTAACAAAAAAGTATGGCGAAAAAATCCGCATCTACCCAGCCTCAATGGAAATCCGAAACGGCGAAACTTACGCCCTCAAATCCAGAGCTGTTGGCGTTGTGGGCATAGGCAAAGACATAGAAGAGGCTAGGAAAATTTCTTTGGATGGGATAAAAGCCATAAAGGGCGGAGCCCTCTGGCATAGAAAAGACATAGCCTCAAAAAGGCACATAGGAAAAAGCATTAGGCATATGGAGAAGTTGAGGCTTAAAAAGTGAAAAGGGTTTTCGTATCAGATTGTGAAGGTCCAATATCGAAAAATGATAATGCTTTTGAAATAACATCCCATTATGTTCCAAAAGGAGACAAGCTTTTCACGGTTATAAGCAAGTATGACGATGTTTTAGCCGAAGTCCTTAAAAGACCAAATTATAAGGCTGGAGACACTTTAAAGCTTATTTTGCCCTTCCTAAAGGCTTATGATGTTACAGACGCTAAAATGCGGGATTTTTCTGCTAAAAGCCTACTTTTGATTGCCAACGTTAAAGATACGCTGTTACATGTGAGAAATGTAGCCTACGCCTTCATCGTCAGCACAAGCTACCAGCATTACATAGAGGCTTTATGCCAAGCCTTGAATTTTCCATACGAAAACACTTACTGCACAAGGCTTTGCCTCGACAAATACTCCATAACTGAAAAGGAAAGAAGTAAACTGAAAGAATTAGCAAGGGAAATTGCAAAAATGCCCCTAATTGAAATTCCTCAAAAAGCGGAATCCTTAAGCGACTTTTCCAAAAAAGACCAAGAGTTGACTGGTCGATTGGATGAAATTTTCTGGAATACCATAACAAAAATGGCAATTGGCAAAATATTTTCCGAAGTTAATCCTGTGGGGGGAAGCGAGAAAGCTGAAGCCGTAAAAGACGCGGTTAAAAAGGTTGGTGTGAGTTTGGCGGATGTGATGTATGTTGGCGACAGCATAACAGATGTGGAAGCCTTTAGGCTTGTGAAAGAAAATGGTGGCTTAGCAGTCTCCTTCAATGGTAACGAGTATGCCATAAAAAATGCTGAAATCGCCATACTATCCGAAAACAGCATAGTAACTGCAATAATTGCAGAGGTTTTCGGCAAATTTGGGAAAGAACAAACTTTAAAGGTTGTTGAAAATTGGAGTCATGAAGGGCTGAGGAAAACTCCCATAAACCAAGCATTGCTTAACAGCCTTTTCAGTTTGTATCCTAAAAAATTGCCCAAAGTTAAAATAATAACAAAAGAAAATATGGAGACTCTGGCAAAAGAAAGTAGCGAATTTAGAAAAAAGGTTAGAGGTGAAGCCATAGGAAGGCTGGGATAAAATGGTAAAGAAGGCTGAAGTTGAAGACACATACGCAGAGGCTTTTGAAGGAATCCTTTGCAGAATAATTGTCACAGCCGATGATGAAGAAACATTGCGAAAAGCAGCAGAAGACGCCACGGCAACACCATCCATAGTTATAGGCAGAGTTGAAGGGGGAATAGAAAAATGGTTAAGCGAAAAAGAAACCCCAGACAAACGCCAAGGCGCTTTGCTCCAGTTTTGGGGTGGAATAGACCCAAAAAAGCCCTTTTCAGACTCTATAAAAAAATTTGAGGTTGAGCTTTCCTACAGAATTCGCCAAGACATTCTCGTTAAGCCTTTTACGGCAATTTTTGACGCTTTGCCCAAGGCTGAAGGGAAAATTGACATGATGGAGCGTGTTGGACATTGCGGAGACGGTTATGAGTGGGTTGAAAACCGCTTTGGACGCGAGGTTATTGTTGTTCCAATAATGGTTCCAGACTTCCTCATTGAACGCTTTTTGGGCTATGCCCGCGGGGTTATGGGTGCGAATTTTTGGGTTATGTGCAAAACAAAAGAAGCCCTAAAAAGGGCTGGAGAAAAAGCCTTAAAAGCCATCCATAAAGTCCATGGCGTAATAACACCTTTCGATGTTTGTTCTGCTGGTTCTAAACCTGAAACAAATTTTCCATGGATTGGACCAACAACAAACCATCCCTACTGTCCATCTCTAAAAAAGAAGTTAGCTAAGGAATCAAAAGTTCCAGAAGGTGTTAACTACATTCCAGAAATCGTGATTAATGGCGTTTCTCTCGAAGCGGTAAAAGAGGCTATGAAGGCTGGCATAGAAGCCGTTTTGGATGTTGATGGTGTGGTGAAGGTTTCTGCTGGAAATTATGGTGGAAGATTAGGGGATTACAAGATTTATTTGCGTGAGCTGTTTCCATGAAACCTTTTGACGTTATAGGATTCGGCGCTTTAAACGTCGACAAACTTTTCAGAGTTAATAAAATAGCTGGGGCTGAAGAAGAAGGCTTCATTATAAACTGTGAGGAATGGTGCGGCGGTTCAGCGGCAAACACCATAGTGGGCTTGGCAAGGCTTGGCTGCAAGGTGGGTTTTGTAGGAAAAGTGGCTAATGACAGAGAAGGAAAAATGCTAATTGAAGATTTTCGAAGGGAAGGCGTCGACACAAACGGCATAATCTATGCAAAAAGTGGCAGAAGCGGAACAGTCATGGGCTTTGTGGACGAAAAGGGAGAAAGAGCCTTATACGTGGACCCAGGCGTGAACGACACAATAGAGTTTAACGAAATAAACAAGGATTACGCCTTCAGCACGCAATTTTTGCATTTAACCTCTTTTGTTGGAGAAAAATCCTTCCAAACCCAAAAGAAGCTAGTTGAAATACTGCCAGAAAATGTTAAAGTAAGCCTTGACCCCGGAGAACTGTACGCCAGAAAAGGACTAGCCGCCTTAGAATCCATAATAAAGCGTGCTTTTGTTTTGATGCCAAATCAGAGAGAACTCGAACTTTTAACCAAGGCGAAAGATTACAAAAAAGGCGCTGAAATTCTGATCGAAAAGGGCGTTAAAATAATTGCTGTAAAACTCGGCAATAAGGGCTCTTATGTTACGGATGGAAAGGAAAGCCACCAAATAAACCGCTTTAACGTAAAAGTTGTGGACACCACGGGCGCTGGTGATGCTTTCTGTGCTGGCTTTCTTTATGGTTTAATAAACGGCAAAAGCTTATACGAATGCGGAAAGCTCGGAAATTTTGTAGCTTCAAGATGCATAATGAAAATGGGTGCCAGAGCAGGGCTTCCACACGTTGAAGACTTAAAACTTCTTCATTAAGTATTCAATTAAACTTTCAAAAATCAGTTTTCCATCGCCATACTGTGGCATTTGCTTTTGTCTTGTCCAGTCTGGTTGTTGCCACCAATAAAAGGCTCTTTCTGGATGAGGCATCAACCCAAATATTGTTCCTTCCGGGTTGCATATTCCAGCTATGTCATGAAAGGAACCGTTTGGATTTGTTGGAAAACGACCTTCAGCATAATTGCCACTTTTATCACAATAGCGGAAAACCAGCTGGTCATTTTCGTAAAGCCTTTCCAGAAACTCTTTTTCCTTTTCTTTTGCAAACATGAATCTTCCCTCAGAATGGGCAACGGGAATCCGCAAAACTTTTCCATTCGGAATTTTCCAAGTAAATGCACATTTTCCCTTGTTCTCATGCCTAACATAAACCCATCGGCAATTATACCCAGGCGGAAAATTGGTTGCCAAAACAGCCTCTGGATAGGGGCTTATTCCATCAAAGCCTGGAAGGAAACCAGCTTCAACAAGCACTTGAAAGCCATTGCAAATGCCAAGGATTAGGCGGTTTTCGTTAGCGAAGGCTTCCAGCTCCTTGTCTAATTTTGCCATTATCCACTTTGCCCAGATGGCGCCGGCTCGCACATAATCCCCATAAGAGAAGCCTCCTGGAAAAACCAAAACATGATATTCCAAAAGGTTTCGACGCTTAACCAAATCATTTGCATGTACGATTTCAGCTTGAACGCCCAACTCCTCAAAAGCCCGCTTAGTTTCTGCATCGCAGTTTGTTCCGCCAACCCGCAAAACACAGACTTTAATCTCTTCCCGCTTCACCATTAAACCCCGCCGCTGAGTGTTCTTTTCCAACTCGCAAGCAAATCATTTAACGAAGCATCCACAACAACCTCATCCTTTAATCCATAAACGCATAATCGTGGAGTTTTTGTGACTTTACCTATTTCGGCAAATGCCACGCCTCTGAGCAAAGCTTCAAACTCCTCTTTCGCCTTTTGCGAAACTTCCACAAGAAAGCGACTGTTTGACTCCGAAAACAAAATGAAATCATTACGATTCAAATTTCCAGTAGGCACTTTCCGCAAGTGCAACTCCATTCCATATCCACCAGCAAAAGCCATCTCCGCCGCTGCCACGCCTAAACCGCCTTCAGATAAATCATGACAAGCCTTAACCAAACCCAAATCAACAGCCTTAGTAATAGCCTTAAAAGTTTTTATGGCTTGGTTTGCCCGCACTTTCGGCACAGCATTTCCCATGAAACCCTTAAGCCTATAATATTCTGAACCGCCCAACTCGTTATAGGTTTGTCCAACAATGTAGATTAAGTCGCCAACATCTTTAACATCCATAGAAACAACTAAACGAACATCTGGAACCATGCCCAAAGCAGTAATCAAAAGGGTAGGCGTAACTGATCCAAGAGGGGATTCATTGTAAAGGCTGTCCTTCCCAGAAATGAACGGCGTTTTAAAGGCGGTTGCAAAATCATAACAAGCTTCACAAGTCCTAACAAGACTTCCGAGGATTTCTGGCTTTTCAGGATTGCCCCACGTGAAATTGTCAAGTAAGGCTATTCTTCTTCCGCCAACAGCCACGTTATTCCTTATTGCTTCATCTATGGCTGAGGCAGCCATCCAATAAACATCAATCTTCCCATAATTAGGATTCATCCCACAAGAAATCGCCAAACCCTTCCAAGAATCCGCCAATGGTTTAAGCACAGCCGCATCATTTGGTCCAGCAAACTCTCCCTGCAAGGGCTTAAGCAGCGTGTTTCCTTTAACCTCATGGTCATAAGTGCGTATTACACTTTCTTTACTTGCAATATTAGGCGATGATAAAAGTTGCAGAAGCGTTTCTGTTAGGTTTTCTGTTTCTTGAAAAGATGGCTCTTCAAAAATTTTCGGCTTATAATTGGCGGTTCTTACAACTTTGGGCGGTTCAAAAAGGAATGGAATCTCTATCTCAGCAACCTTTTCGCCTTGAAAATAAACCCTTAAAACCTCATCTTCCGTAAATTTTCCAATAGCATTAGCCTCCACATCCTCGCTTCCAAAAACTTCTAAGACTTTCTCCAAATTTTCAGGAGGCACAGCCAAAAGCATCCTCTCTTGCGATTCGGAAATGTAAATTTCCCAAGGCGCCAAACCAGGATACTTTAATGGAACCTTATCCAACTCAACAAAAGCTCCACAACCAAACCGTTTTGCCGTTTCGCCAACAGCTGAGGATAAGCCTCCACCACCCAAGTCTGTTATCGCCGACGCAAGCTCCAAATCTCGAATCCTAATTATAGCCCTCTTCAGCTTCTCCTCCTCAATCGGATTTGCAATTTGAACCGCAGGCCGCGAAACCTTCTCTGACTCTTCTGTTAATATGGCTGAAGCAAATGTTACGCCGTGAATGCCATCCCTACCGGTTCTTCCCCCAGCCAAAACTATAATATCTTTGGGTTTGGCGTTTCTCCTAAACTTTTTTAATGGAAGAACTCCAACACAACCACAGTAAACAACCACATTCCCAACATAGCTTTCATCAAAATACATGGCTCCATTAACCGTTGGGATACCCATATTATTGCCATAACTACCTATGCCAGCCACCACTCCCATGTAAACATATTTTGGATGCTTAACCCCAGACGGGAGCTTTTCATATTCAAAATCTAATGGGCCAAAGCCTAAAACATCCATACACGCTATTGGGTCAGCCCAAACCCCCAAAACATCCCGAATCACCCCACCAACCCCCGTGGCTGCGCCTCCAAAAGGCTCCACAGCTGATGGATGATTGTGCGTTTCAACCTTAACAGCTACTCCATAGCCCTTGTCAAAACGGATTATGCCAGCGTTATCCTCAAAAATTGAAAAGCACCATTTTGGCTTAATCTCATTTGTTGCCTTTGCAATGTAAGTTCTAAAAAGGCTGTCTATCTCTTTTCCATCAAATTTTATTTTACCCTTGAAGGTTTTGTGAAAGCAATGTTCAGACCATGTCTGCCCTATAGTTTGAAGCTCCACATCCGTGGGGTTCCGCCCTTTTCCTCTAAAATATTCTTGAACGCTCTTCATTTCCTGCAAGTTTAATCCTATTCCAAGCTCGCGGCTTACTTCCAAAAGCTGCTGTTCAGAAGCCTCAATAACGTTCACTTCAAAAAGCGGAAACGAAGTTTTTCTGCGAATGTAGAGGCTTTCGCTCATCTTTCTTCCTCAACCATAATCACATAATCGTCCTTAGTTGGATTTGCCAAAAGCCTCCTACACATCTCATTCGCCTTTGCCTCAGCCTCCCTTCTTGATTCAGCCTCAAGTACTACACTGTAAACTTTACTGACATTCACAACATCAACCCTATAGCCAAGCTCCTTAAGTAAACGGACTGTGGTTTCGCCTTCCGGGTCGCTGTGTCCAGGCTTCAATTTAACTTCGATTTTTAAACGGTATCTCATAGGCTAAGTTTGAATTTTAAGAAATTTAAACGCTTTTATCAGCGAAAAGGCAAAATCATTTCAAAACCATTTTCCTACCCTTATAAAGAATTTTGATTCCTTTAAAATCCGCCACATAACCTATTGGTTCCGCTTGTGCACCATTCTCCTCTAAAATGTCCACCGCTTTGTCCCCATCTTTTTTGTCAACTATCACTGCAAAACCCCACCCCATGTTAAAAGTCTTAAACATTTCCCCATCACTTATTTTTCCACCCATTTCATAAGCGGTTCTCTGAATTAACTCAAAAATGGGCTGCGGCTTGAAATTGTCAAACTCAAAACCAACACCCCTAGAAAACTTTGTTAAACGATCAAACTTTAAATACGCATCACCTGTAATGTGCACAGCAGCCTTAACCTTAACCTCTTCCATAACCCTAAGCAAAGGCTTAACATATATCTTAGTAGGTTCCAGAACTTCATAAACAACCTCCCTATCCAACCCCTCTGGAACATCATAAGGCTCATATTTCCCACCCCAACACTTAAAAAGAACCTTTCTTGCCAAAGAAACACCATTACTATGAATCCCAGAACTTCTCAAACCCAATATAACATCGCCAGCCTTCACATCTCTCCCATAAATTATTTTTTCACCAGAAACAATCCCAATAGCCGCCACAACTATGTCAAACCCTTTGCCCTCCACCAAACCTTTCACCACATCAGCAACATCACCAATCTCCCCACTAGGCACAACACATCCAGCCTCAACAGCCCCCTTGGCTATTCCCTTCACCAATTCCCTGATTAAGCTTGGATCAGAAACTTGAGCGTGAATGTTATCTGCAACCGCTAAAGGCTTAGCCCCAGACCTAATAACATCATTAACAGCCATGGCAACACCATCAACGCCAATCGTATCGTATTTTTCGGCTAACTGCGCAACAAGAACCTTAGTGCCCACACCCTCAATAACAAAATCCAAAAAACAACCATTCCCTATAGGAAAAATGTTCCCATAAGGAAGCACCACAATCCCACCATAAGGACTAAAGCCATAAGTCTCCCTAAAAATCCTCAAAGCCCTCTTAGACTCGCTTCTCAATTTTCTGTTAACACCAGCCCTAGCATAAGTAAATTCTCGAGACAACGTTACACCCTCTAAACATAAATATTAGCAAGCTTCATTTATTTTAAAACACTACATAAATAACAATTTTGCTTTATCAAATTAAGCAAAAGTTGCTACTTAAATCCTTAAACGCTTTTTCATATCAAGTAATGGATAAAAATTTAAGTTGGTTACTTCTTTGTGAAGTTTTGTATTCGTTGCGGTCGTAGTCTAGTTTGGTTAGGACATCGGCCTCCCACGCCGACGACCCGGGTTCAAATCCCGGCGACCGCACCATAAGTGATGTTAATGTTGTGTTTGTTTTAGGCTTCTTCGTAGAATTCTTCTGGCCTTGGCGGTGTTGGGCTTAGGCCTCTGCGTTTGCGTATTTGGGCTATTATTTCAGCTTGCATTGATTCTGGAACTGGAGCCCATCGGCTGAATTGGGTTGCCCAGAAGGCTCTTCCTTGGGTTGATGAGCGCAGTTCATCTGCCAGCCCGAAGGATTCGGCTACTGGCATTTCGGCTTTTACTATTACCATGTCTTCTTCGTTTATCATGTCTAAGATTTTTCCTCGGCGTTTTTGGACTATGGCTATGACGTTGCTTACGAATTGGTTTGGAACTTTGCATTCAAAGTTTAGGATTGGTTCCAAAAGTTTCGGGTCGCTTAGGAGGAAACAGCACCATATGGGGCGCCAAGTCATGGGAAGGATTTGAGCTGGGCCTCTGTGGACTGGGTCTTCGTGGACTAAAATGTCTTCTAGGTTAACCTTTAAACCGTAGGCTGGTTCTTTGGCTAAAACTGAGGTGTAGACGGCTTCGCGGAAGCCAGATTTTACGTGGTCTATTATTTCTTCGACGTATTGTCTTCCTTTTATTCTGTTGACTAGTATGTTTGTTCCTTCTATGGCTATGACGTTGCGGGCGTCTTCGGTTGACCATCCGAACTGTCTTAAAATTTTTGCTCTTTCGTCTCGCGTTTGCATTTCGTTGATTTTTCCTGTTCTTATGGCTTCGATGACTTCTTCTGGTAATTTTTCTATTGTTACCCATAGTCTGTTGTGTTTGTTGGGGCTTTTCCCCATTATTGGTGGTCCTTTGTAGTCGTGGCTTATTGTTTCGCGGTAAATTACTATGGGTTTGCTTATTTTGACTTTTAATCCCGCTTCTTGCATGCGATAGGCTGTGACTTCCAGGTGGAGTTCGCCCATGCCGCTTAGGAGGTATTCTCCGCTTTCCTTGTTTATTACGAAGTGGAGGTTTGGGTCTTCCAAGGTTAGTTTGTGGATTACTTTGTCGAAGAGGGGCAAGTCTTTTACGTCTTCTGGTTCCACTGCAACCGTGACTACTGGGTCTGAAACGTATTTTAATCCTTCAAAGGGTTGGGTTTCCACGCCTTCTTCTGCCACGGTTTCGCCCACGTGGATTGATGGTAGTCCAGATAATGCGGCTATGTTTCCCGCTGGGATTTCGTCTACGATGACTCTGTCGGCTGCCATGCTCATGTAAACTTGCTGGATTGTCCCTTTTTGGCGACTGTTTATGAGGCTGACTGTTTTCCCCTTCTTAACTGTACCGCTGAAAACTCTTCCAATGGCTATAACTCCACTGTGGGGGTCAACTTCTATTGTTGTTATGCACATGAGAAGGGGTCCGTTTGGGTCAACTTTTGCCATGGCCTTGCCTACTGGACTGTTCACGTCTCCTGGCCAGATTTGAGTTTGTCTGTAGGGTTGTGCGTCGAGGGGATTTGGTAAGTGTTCGCAGAACATGTCTAGTATCGGCTCGTATAATGGTGCTTTTTTGCTTAGGACATCAACTTTCTTTGCAATTTCTTCTGGCTCTCCAGTATAAGCATCAATGATTTCTTGGAATGTTATGCCCTTAGCCTTCATGTGGGGTAAGTTTAGTCCCCATTTGTGGAGGGCTGAGCCGAAGGCTACCCGTCCATCTTCAACTTTAACTTGCCAATCCTTCTTATGCTCTGGCGGTGCATACTTTTCTATAAGGCTGTTTATGCGTACGATTATTTTTGCAAATTTTCGCTGTATCTCATCAGGCGTCAGTTTTATCTCTTTTATTAGCCTGTCCACCTTGTTTATGTAAAGAATCGGCTTGACCCTTTCCCGAAGGGCTTGCATCAAAACCGTTTCCGTCTGGGTCATAGGTCCCTCTACAGCGTCAACGACCACTAATGCGCCGTCTACGGCGCGGAGGCTTCTGGTTACTGCTCCGCTGAAGTCTATGTGGCCTGGCGTGTCGATTAGGTTTATGAGGTGTTCTTTTCCATTGTAGGTGTGGACCATGCTTATGTTGGAGGCGAAAACTGTCATCTGTCTTTTCTGTTCCAGTTCCCAACTGTCTAAGTAAAGTTGTTGTCCAGCCCTTTGTTCGCTTATTATGCCAGCTGCGGCTAAAAGACTGTCTGAGAGGGTGGTTTTTCCATGGTCTACATGAGCGATTATACTTGTGTTTCTAATTATTTCTGGATTATTCATCAGTTTAATAATGTCTTCAATTTGCCTGTAACGTCCCATAATTAAATCTTCTCCACGCTAATTAAATAGGATTTTTTGATGGAAGGTTCTGTTTTAGTTTTAATCATTGTTTTTCGCTCTCTTAAGAAGAGCTACATGGATGAATGAAATGTAGCCTATTAACTTTTTGTTGTCCCTTTATGTTCTTAACCGTTCTTTTAAACGTTTAAAAGGAATGTTCATGCGGCTATTTATTCCATCAATGCAATCATCTTTTCCGCAGTTTCCTTATCTATGTAAAAGCCTCCTCTAGCTAGTCTTTTAACCCCTAAAAGTAAACGAGCGTTATCAAGCGGTATGGGGTTGGCGGCTTCTCGAAGGTTTTTGAATCTGATGAAAGAAACTTTCGGTTTATCTTTAACGAATTGGAAGTATTGTTCCGCGGAGCTTAAAACAGATTCACCGCCATGCTCCTTCCATAACTCTTCAGCTTTTCCAACTTTTCTTTCAATGAATTCTGCGTAACCGCCTATCTCGCCGACTGGTTTTGAAACGTAAAAGATAAGCAACGAAGCATTTGTGGGAGGTGCTCGCGGTCCGCCAACATAGGCTTGCACTTCTTTTCCTTCGCGGCTGAGGCGGCAGAATTCGCGCCACCATTTCTCCTTAACCATTATGACGAAAGCGTATTTTTCCTTCATTGAACCACGTTAATATGCTAAATTTTTCATCATTTAAAACTTGTTGAACTAAACTTTTTATGAAATGTTTGTTTATTCATTATTTTGATGTCTGGAAAAGAATTTTTTGTAAATCGTTATGAAATGCTTGGCTGGAAATATGAAGAGGTAGCGCTTAAGCCAGCCATTAGGATAAACTCCATGAACGCCAAAGAAGAGGAAGTTGTTAAAAGACTGCAATCTTTAGGAGTTAAGCTTGAGAAAATTCCTTTTCTGGAAAAGGGCTATCGGGTTTCCCATTCAGAATTCTCCGTTGGAGCAACAACAGAATACCTTTTAGGCTATTATTCAATTCAAGAGGCTGCCTCCCAAATTCCAGCAACCCTCTTTACAGATTTGAAAGACAAAATTGTTTTGGATGCATGCGCTGCTCCTGGAAGTAAGACTGTTCAATTGGCAGATTTGATGAAAAACACTGGCGCAATTATAGCCTTAGACGTTAAATTGCATAGGTTAAATGCCCTCTCAAACCAGCTTGAAAGATGCCATGTAAAAAACGCCATAGTCTACAATCTGGACGCAAGGCAAGCTTCTAAATTGGAAATGAAGTTTGATTGCATACTTTTGGATGTTCCATGCTCTGGTAACTTTTCCACAGACAAGGAATGGTTTAACAGAAGAACGATTAGGGATGTGGAGGAAAATGCGAGGCGGCAAAAAGAAATACTGCGTGAAGCAGCAAAAGTTTTGAAGGATGATGGAGAAATAGTTTATTCAACCTGTTCCTTGGAGCCTGAAGAAAACGAATTAAACATTGACTGGGCGGTAAAAAACCTTGGCTTTCATGTGGAGAAAATCAACTGTTATGGCGAACCATCCCCCACAAAAATTTTCGGAAAAACCCTTGACAGCCAAATAGAAAATTGTAGGAGAATCTGGCCTGGAAAAACTCAAGGATTTTTCGTCTGCAAACTAAAGAAGGATGTGTGGGTGTGATGAAAATTTTAAGGGAGTTTGTAAGCCGATTCGGTGCAAGTATAAGCCTAAACAAGAATCTCTTAGCCAAGAAGGAAAACAGATACTTCCTTCTGAACGAGAAGCTGAAAAAACTGGTGGGAAAGAATTTCTTTTATGCTGGAGTTTACCTTGGAAAAGTAAAAAATGGAAAGTTTTTCCCAAGCTTCAATTTGTTGTCGATGATGGCGGAGAAAAGGGCGAACAAAATATTTGTTGATAAGAGGTCTGAGTGGCTTTTCATTTGTGGAAGAGACATATTCAAGCAAGGAATAATAAGAGTAATTGGTTCAAAAAGGAAGGGTGATTATGCGCTTATCTTAAACGATTATGGCGAGTGCCTTGGCTTTGGCAAAATATTACGCAATTTAGATAAAATTGTGGAGGGCGTTGCCATAAAAAATATTTCCGATTTGGGAGACTTTCTAAGAAGAGAAAAACATCAATTCTAAATTATTTCCTCTATTATTTTTTCAAGTTTCACGATTTTCTGCTCTCTCTTTATCAAGTCTCGGATAACCACCGCCCCTTCTTTCAGCTCTTTTTCTCCAACTATTATTGCATATTTTATTCTTCTCCTATCCGCATCCTCCAAGGCTTTAGCTATTTTTCGACCCATAACCTCAACCTCTGTTGGTATGCTTGCCTCCCTAAGCCTTCGCGAAATCTCCATGGCTCTTCCAACAAATTCCTCCTTAGTCGGAATCACCACAACCCTATTTTCTTCCCGTTTCTCCATGGGGATTTTCTGAGTTTGCATAGCTAACATTATCCTATCTATTCCATGGGCAACTCCAACCGCTGGTGTCGGCTCGCCGCCAAACAATTCAATAAGCCTATCATATCTTCCGCCGCCGCCCAATGCTATGTCTATTTCTGGCACAATAACCTCAAAAATCATGCCCGTATAATATTCAAGCCCCCTTGCAAAACCAGCATCAACCATGAAAGCGATTTTACTTTCGCTTTCTGAGACAAGTTTCAAAATTTTATATAGATTTTCTACAGCGTCCTCGGCTTTTTTGTAGCCCCCGACGCACTCTCTCATTCTTTTAACAGTATCGAAAACATCGCCTCCTTTAAGCTCCACCAATTTTTGGAGGGTTATTATGCAGTCTTCTTTGGTTCCTGAATCTTTGACCAAATTAAGGGCTTCATCATACATTTTTTTGTCCATTAACTGCATAACTGCATTTTGTGTTTTCTCATCCAAATTTTCTTCAGTCATGATGCCCCTTAAAACTCCAACATGTCCAACCTTGAAGGTGTAATTCCTTAATCCAACGCTTTTCATTAGGCTGTTTGTCAGCATTAATATTTCAGCGTCTGCTTCGGGCTTGTCTGAACCCATCAATTCATAGTTTGATTGCCAAAACTCCCTATAACGTCCCCTTTGGGGTTCATCATAACGGTAAACGCTTCCCACAGAAAAAAGCCTCAAAGGTTTAGGTTCATTTTTTAAAGTGGTTGCGACGAGTCTCGCAACGGAAGCGGTGAACTCTGGGCGTAGGGCAACCATGCGGTCGCCCAAGTCTCTGAAGGCAAACATTCTTGAGCGGATTTCCTCTCCAGTTTTTGCTGCTAAAAGTTCGTAGGATTCCACAACGGGTGTTATAATCTCTTGGTATCCATAAAGTTCAGCTACTCTTCTGGCTTTTTCTTCTATGTATTTCATTATTTTGGCTTCTTCTGGCAGAAAATCTCTCATTCCCCGCACAGTTTTAAATTGGGACATGTTAAATTCTCCATCATTTTAGGGTTAATTGCGAAACTGAATAGTAAACTATTTCCCCTCTGCGGTTAATAACAGCCAAAACCAACTCCTTTTTGAGGCTTTGACACTGCATCATAGCGCGGGTTAAATCCTCCAAAGAAATTGGTTTTCCCTCTTGGATGTTTAAAATCAAATATTTGGCAGCGTCTTTGCCATACTCCCCTCTTTCATAAACTCGAAAATCAACGCCTAAACCAAAACCCTCCCGCACAACATATCCGCGGCTTCTCAAGTCACGATAGGTTAAATATGCAGCCCAAGCGTTTTCATTAACAGCCTCGTAGCACCGAAGAAGCCTCTGAAAATTCACACTTTCACCTTTTTCATCTTCAACTTCCAACATGTTCTTCTCCAAAAGATATAGCGCCTCGTAAAAATTAAGCAGAAGTTCATCATTTTCCATTGTGCCGTATCCTCTTGAAGATATGCCCTCCACATTCTGGCTTTTTGGGATTCTTACACCCTTATCCGCAAGCAAACCCTTAACCTTGAGTTCCATAGTGCCAGACGCTTTTTCCTTGTTTTTGCTCATTTAAACCCTCAACCAGCAACCAAATTTTCATTTAAACTTATCAAAATCTTTCTTATATAGAATCCCACTTTCGCAGATAATTGCTGTCACATATTCAAGAGGTGTTATGTCAAATGCTGGATTCAAAGCGTCCACTCCCTCAGCGGCTATTCGAAGCGAACCTATTTGGGTTACTTCTTCTGGTTTTCGCTCTTCAATAATGACGTCTGCCGAGTTATGTGTTAAATCGAAGGTGGATTTTGGAGCTGCCACATAGAAGGGTATGCCATGTTCTTTGGCTAAAACCGCTACTGTGAAGGTTCCAATTTTGTTAATTACCGCATCTTTAACTATTCTGTCAGCGCCAACAACCACTTTGCTAACTAGACGCTTATGCATGACGTAACCAACCATGCTATCAGTAATCAAAGTAACTGGTATTCCATCCCTCTTAAGCTCATAAGTTGTTAACCTTGCCCCCTGCAATTTTGGACGAGTTTCAGTGGCAATAACCCTAATCCTTTTTCCTTGTTCCCAAGCAGCCCTTATAACCCCAAGAGCCGTACCATACTCAACCGTTGCCAAAGCACCAGCATTACAATGGGTTAGAATAACGTCTCCATCACGGATAAGCTCAGCCCCAAACTTTCCAATCATACGATTTGCCGCAGCATCTTCATCAGCTATCCTCTTCGCTTCCTCAACAACAAAAGCAGCCAAAGCCTCAGCGCTTCCTGAAAATTCCCTTGCCTTAGCCAAAATTCTATCCACAGCCCAGAAAAGATTAACGCCAGTCGGTCTTGTGCTCCTCAAAATTTCAGCAGCCTTTTCCAACTCTTGAACAAGTTCCTTTCTGCTTTTTCGCTTTGAATGGTATGCCGTCAAAGCCAAAGCAAAGGCAGCAGCAACGCCTAAAAGAGGGGCGCCCCTAATCTTCATGGTTTTTATGGCTTCAGCCACGTCACTACAACTTTTCATTTCAAGAATTGCTGTCTCCCAAGGAAGCCTTGACTGGTCTATTGTTATTACGGTTCCATCACGCCACTCAATAGTTCGCTTTTGCATTCTCATTTAGCCTCAGTAAATGGTTTATGTAGCAAGAAGTATAAAATATGTTAGAAAGTGAATGCTATTATGAAAAAGGAAAACGTTATGGTTCTTGTTGAAAATTTTGGGAGAAGATACTCCGAAATATTAGGCATAAATTTGGCAAGTGGAAAGGATGAAGAAATTTTCAAATGGTTTTTCGCTTCAATACTTTTCGGCGCTCCAATAACAGAAACTTCAGTCATTAAAACCTACAAGTGCTTCCAAAAATATGATGTGCTAACGCCTACGCGAATACTCAAAACTGGATGGGATGGACTTGTCAGAATATTGGATGAAGGAAGCTACACACGCTACGACTTTAAAACAGCGGACAAGCTCCTCAAAGTTATGCAAAACCTCATCCAAAAATACAATGGAAGCCTAACCCTCCTATACAACCAAGCTTCCAGCATGCAAGATTTGAAAAATCGCCTAAAGGGTTTGGGGAAGGGCATAGGAGAAGTAACAGTGAACATTTTCCTAAGAGAACTCCGCGATTTATGGGACAAAGCCGAACCAGAACCCACAAGTCTCGTTTTACTTGCAGCCAAAAACCTTGGAATATTCAAAAAAGAAGCCCGTCAAAGCGCCCTACAACAATTGAGGAATTTCTGGCTCAAAAATCAAGTTGAAGGGAAATCTTTCATAAATTTTGAAACAGCACTGCTAAGACTTAGTAAGGATTTTTGTAGGAAAGGTAAATGCGCTTCTTGTGTAGTTAAAAGCGAGTGCTCGGCTCCGAGGGTGCCTTAACGTAAGTGATGACCTCTATTGGGCACTCGCCAGAAAGCTTCAGCTTCCTCTTCCATTCTTCACCAACAGCAATAAGCGAGAAAAATCCTGAAATCTCAGCCTTCGCTTTCCTAACAAGGTTCACTAAGGCGGCTTGGGTTTCCCCAGTTTTAATCATGTCATCCACAATCAAAACGCTGTCCCGCTTTTTAATGGCATCCTTTGGAATGTAAAGCGTCATAGTTACCCCCGAATCCTTAAGCGCATAAGTCTCCTCCAAAAAAGCCTTAACCCCAACCTCTTTGCTTCTCTTCGCAATTATAAGATTCACTCCAAGGGCGCTGGCAACCATAGTTGCTAAGGGTATACCATCCACAGCAGCCGTCAAAACCTTCGTAACCCTTTTTCCAGCAAAATTCGCAAGGGCATGATTGGCTGCTTGTTGTAAAATGTTAAAATCCCCAACAATGTCAGTATTATCAAAATACCCCTCCTCATCAAACCTTATCCTATTACGCAACTCAGTCTCCAAGCCCACAAGTTTAGTTAAAACCTTCCAAAGCTGCCTAGCCCTCGCAGTATTAGGCAAAACATGCCCTTTCGCGTATCTGCTCAAAACAGTCACAGGCAAACCAGTTTTAGAAGCCAACTCACGATAAGTAATGTTCCTCTTATACTTCGCCGTCCTAAGCAGTTCAATAGTCATTAAACGAAGCTTCAACTCATCCACATGTGTACTCATAACATCCCCCTTATACACTGACACGTCAATCTTAAAGCGTTTACCATTTATTATTGCATTACTAATTTAAAATTTCCGTTTTAAAACGAACAATAAGGCGGGTCCGCTGGGATTTGAACCCAGGATCTCCGGCTTAGAAGGCCGACGCGCTTTTTGGCACAAGGGTATCCAAGCTGCGCCACGGACCCATAGAATGTGAATAGGAAGCATTAGATAATAATTTTGTCTTTATAAATTGCAAGATTCTTAATAGAAAAATGTTACTTAAAAGCTTTTAAATAAGCGTTAAATTTTCTTTATTGGAGGGGATGAAGGTTGTCAGAGATTCACCAATTCGATCTACCCATCCCTCTGGTAAATTATATATACCTCATTAGGAACCGCAAATCGCCCTATTATGAGATAGTAAACTTTCTTGTGAAAGAGATGGAGATGCACTACGAAAAAGTGGGGCAAGGTTCCGAGGTTATTTACACGATTAATCCAAGAGTTTTGCAAGAGGAGATTGAAAAGAGGGTTAGAAATGAGAAATTGACTACGGCGAATGTTTGTCGCACTATTCTGGCTCTCTTGCATGGAAGCAAACTCCGTGAAGAAAAGGATTTTTACGTTACAACAACAAGTGGTGGACGAAGAAATTACCACATTAGGGTTAATGACCGTACCTTAAGTTCCCTCTCAAAATTGTTACTATGACATTGCGCTATTCAATGTAGATTGCTGGGCGAAATGGCATAGCCATATTAGCCCTCTTTCTGGGGTCATAAATTTCCTCTTCGTCTTCCTTGTAGACTGTGATTTGCGCTTTGAATCTTTCACTTAAAAATTCCTTTGCGTCTTCAATTATTCCCTTTTCGTCGATTTCCTTTATTTGCAATATATTTTCTCTTCTGTTTTCTGGTATTAGATTTACTTCTTTTAGGATTTTTGCGGCGAATTTTGCGACTTCCTTAATGTTTTCTTTCAAATCCTTTTCTGCGCTGAATTCTTTCATAAGCTCGTTTAGTTTTACTTCTCCAAGTTTTGCTTTTTCAAGCACTTTTTGGTAGACTTTCCATTTCCATGGAACGGCGGTATAATAGAATATTTTTTGTGGGGTGATTTTTGTTGCTTTTAGGACGTTTAGTGTATCTTCGATTAAGTCTTCTATGAGGTTTTCCTTTTCTTCGGCTAATATGTTTATTTGTTCTTCGTTTATTTTTGGCCATTCAGTCAGCGAGATGAAGCCTTCCTCTTTCATTTCGCTCCATAACTCTTCACATAGGTGGGGTGCGAAGGGGGCAAGCAGTTTTAGCCATATTTTTAGTGCTTCTCTTAGGGTTTTTGATTCTATTTTCTTTTTTCTCTGAATATACCAGCGGAAGTCGTTCCATGTTTCGAAGATGGCTATTTCCAGGGCTGTTCTTGTTTTCATTTCTTCTAAATTTTTTGTAACTTCTCTTATGCGGTGTTGTATAATGCTCATAAGCCAATTTTCTAAGTGTCCAGTTTCTGTGCTTTTTGCTTGTTCTATTATGCTTTTTGCAAAGCTATAGAATATTTCGAGTTTACTTTGGATGTCTTTGACGTTTTCGCTTCTCCAGTCTGGGTCATCCATCCCTTCTGCAGCCAATAGTAAGGCGCATCTTGTGGCGTCTGCTCCATATTTTTCGATGGCTTTTTTGAGGGGTATGAAGTTTCCTAAGTGTCTGTGCATTTGTTTGCCTTCTATCATTAGCATGCCGTTTACGCCTATCCCTTTTGGCCATTGTTGCGGTGGGAAGAGGGCTGTGTGGTGGAATATGAAGAAGGTTAGGTGGTTTGGGACGAGTTCTTTGGCTGATACTCTTAGGTCAACGGGATACCAGTATAAGAATTCTTTTCGCATTTCTTCGAGGCTTTTGGCGTCTATTCTGGCTTGTGTGGCTATTTTTTCCGCGTTTCCTTTTCCATAGAAAATGTAGTCGAAAACTTCTTTTCTCAAGTTTTCTGGTTGTATATTCTTTTCTTTTATGTGTTTGTTTATTGTGTAGAAAGCCATGTAAATTGTGGAGTCGCTTAGGGTTTCTATAATCCACCCCTCGCCCCATGGTAATGGGGTGCCGAATCCTGTTCTTCTTGCGCAAGCCCATTCTTTTAGCCAATCAATTACCGTCAAAAACCATTGGGTTGCTGTTTCGGGGTAGATTTTCATTTGGTTTAGGGCTTCTTTTGCTTTTTCTTTCCATTCTGGGTCCGAATAGTTTAGAAACCATTGGTCTTGTAAGACTTTGACTATGCATGGTGTTAAGCAGCGGCAAACCACTGGTTGGGGCAGGTCATACATGGAGTCTACGATTCCGCGGCTTTTGAAGTCTTTTATTAAGGTTTCTTTGACTTCTCTAACCATTTTTCCAGAATATTCCATGCAATTCTCTTTTAGAATTCCGCCGTGGAATTCCTTCTTGTATAGCAGTTTGGTTGCTTCTTCAGCCTTTGGGTCGTGCTGGTTTTTAGCACCTAACTGTTCCACGATTTCGATGGCTGGGTATTCGCCGAATCCTTCAACTTTGATGAGGGAGATTGGCTTTATTCGCTTCACAGTTTCTGGGTCTATGCCGAACTCTTGCAGTGCTTCTGGTTTTTCCTGTAAATCTTTAAGCGCCAGCCAATCGTAGGGTGCGTGGGCTGGGACGCTGTAAACAACGCCTGTGGCTTGTTTTGGGTTGACAAACCATCCTGGAAGGATGGGGAATCTTTCTTTTGTAACTGGGTTTTCGAAGGTTTTCCCTATAAGCTCTCTTCCTTTTAGTGTTCGCTTCACTTTTATGGTTCTTCCTTGCTCTTTCATTTTTTGAGCTGCTTCTTCGCTTATTATCCATGTTTCGTTGTCTACGAGGACTTCGACGTAGGTTGCGTCTGGGTTTATCCACATGTTTGTTACGCCGTAAATTGTTTCGGGGCGGAAGGTTGCTGCTGGAAGAATCGTTTCATTGTTTAGTTTGAACTTTATTATCGTGTATTCTTCTGGTGTTATGCCTTCTCCCACTTGGCGGTCATGGTCTCCTGTTGGGCTTTGGCATTTTGGACACCAAACAACTGGATGTGTTCCCATGGAAACGTAGCCTTTTGCTTTTAGGTTTTCGTATTGCCATTCTATGAATTTTTGGTATGTTGGCATTATCGTGTTGAATTCTCTTCTCCAGTCGATTGAGAAGCCAGCTTTTTTTGCGGCGGTTCGTCCATCATTTGTGTAGTATGTTGCCATGCAAATTGGGTCAGAAAATTTTTTCAGCTCTTCCTCTGGAACGCCATCCACTTCTCTTAAAATTTTTATAAATTCTTCATCGCCTTTTGCTACGCGTTCGCTTGCGCCTAAAAGCGGCTGGCCAGTCCAATGCCACGCCCATGGCCAAAGCACATTGTAGCCTTGCATTCTTTTGAAGCGCGCGTATGCGTCTACGCGGGAGGCTGTGAAGCCGTGGCCTACGTGGAGGGGGCCATTCATGTATGGGTATGGGAAGGTTATGAAGAATTTCTTTTTGTTTGGGTTTGGGTCTGCTTCAAAGATTTTGGCTTCTTCCCATCTTTTTTGCCATTTTTCCTCGATTTTCTTTAAAAATTCCATAAAACTTTCTGAATTGGTTTGAGGGATATTAAATGTTTTGTTTTCACGGACAGAGAACGCTATTCCTCACGTTTAAACACCACATTAAGCATGGCGGAACTTGCATTAATCCTTTACTCTCTTTTTCTAATTATTTGGGTTTTAATTGTTTTTTCAAGATTTCTTCGGCTTTCTTGACCGCTTCTTGTAGTTTTTCGATTTTTGTCCCTCCGCCTTGGGCGAAGTTTGGTTTTCCTCCGCCTCCGCCGCCTATTATTGCAGATGTCTCCTTAACTATTTCATTTGCATTTACACCTTTTTCAAGGGCAGCCTTACCAACCATAACCATGATTCTCGCATTTTTTCCATCATTTCCATAAAATATTGTGACTGTTGCCTCGTCTTTTTTGATTGTTTCGTTGGCTGTTTGAACCATGCGGTCAACGTCTATGGACTCTTTAAAATCCCGTATTACCACTTTGACATCGCCTATTTCTTTAATTTTTTCAGTGGGTTTTGCTCCTAAACCCGCGCTTTCCCGTTCTGCTAGTTCTTTAATTAGTCTTCTTCTTTCTGCAAGGGCTTCTTTGTATTCTTTTACGAGTTTCTCGGCTGTTTTGTCCAGTTTTTCTATTGGTGCGTTCAATATTTCTGATAGTTTCCAGAGCATTCGTTCCTTTTCTTGTACTGTTTTTAAGGCTGGGATTCCAATGGAATAGATGAGCCTTTCCACGCCGTCTTGGATTCTTTCTGTGTGAATTATTTTTATGAAGCCGATTTCGCCAGTACTTTTCAAGTGAGTTCCAGCGCACGCTTCAATGTCCCAGTCTCCAGTTTTTACCACGCGGATTTCTTTTCCTGGAACTGCTCCGCCTTGGTATAGTCTAAAGCCGTAGCGGTTTTCTGCTTCGTTTCTCGGCATCCATTGGGTTTCCACTGGCATGTTTTTTAGGATTGCTTGGTTCGCCAAGGTTTCTATTTTGTGAATTTCTTCTGGTGTTAGTCTGCGGTAATGGGATATGTCCAGTCTTGAGGTTTCAGTACCCTTTTGTGTTCCAAACTGCCAAACATGTTGCCCTAAAACTCTTCTTGCAGCGCCATTTATTAGGTGGGTTGCCGTATGCGCTTTCATTAGGGCGTACCGCTTTTCCCAATCAATAAAGCCTTTAATGATGCTGCCCTCTTTTGGGATGGCTTCGCCCTTAATCTTGTGGACTATTACTTTGCCGACTTTTTTCACGTCCACAACCTCAACTTTGTTTCCGTTGAATGTGAAATAGCCTGTGTCTGCTGGTTGTCCTCCACCTTCTGGATAGAAGCATGTTTCGTCAAGAACCACATACTCTTTGTCTATTACTTTTAGGACTGTTGCTTCAAACTCTTTCATATACTGGTCTTGATAGTATAATGGTGTTGTCTGGGGGAGTTCTGAAACTTCTCTTTCAAGCCACTCTTCTGGCTTAACTTCCTCCTCCACTGGTTTGGCTGCTTGCATATGTCTTTCTGCTATTAAGGCGTAGAAGTTTTCTGGAATATTCACTTTTAACCCCTCTTCTTCTGCGATTTGCTTGACAATTTCTGGTGGAAGCCCATGGGAATCATAAAGCTCGGTTAAAGTTTCCGTGGGAATTTCATTTGCCTTTTTGGTTTTTAATTCGCTGGATATTCGTTTAACCAGTCCCTCGCCCCTCTTGATTGTTTCCTCGAATTTTTCGTTTTCAACAGAAAGCATTTCCATTATTTCGTCTCGCATTTCCTTAAGGTGGGGATAATCCTTAGACCAGAAGTTAATCTGCATATCCATAATATCCGGCAGTTTTTCTGGAACACCCAGCATTTTCAGTAGCCTATAGATTCTGCGGAAAAGCAACCTCGCCAAGTACCCCTCTTGAATGTTTGAGGGAACCACGCCTTCTGAAAGTATGAAACTTAAGCATTTTGTGTGGTCTGCCACGGCGAAAGCATTTTCTATTGGCGTAAGGGAAGCGTCTAGTTCCTCAGGCTTTATTTTAACAATTTCTGCAACCTTCCTCCTAACTTCCCACTTGTTTGCTGTTTTATCTAAACTCACTAAACCGGAAACTCTTGCCACTTTCGCTAACAAATCCTTGTCAACGCTGGTTATTCCAACAGTTTCAAAAATTTTGTCAAGCAGTTCTCCATAAACGGCGTGAAAACCGCTTAATGCACCTTGAGAAAGCCATGTGAAACGGTCAATGCCATATCCCGTGTCAACAGTTCTTATTGGCAATTTAACAAATTCGCTGTTAACAACTTTGAATTGCATAAAAACAAGGGTAGCAAGCTCCAATCCTCGGACAATAGTTTCTAAGCATGGACCGGCATTTCCACCGCCAGACCAAACATCTTCCTTGTAAACAATCTCCTCGGATTTAACCCCCAACTCTTTAGTGACAAAGTCGTGGTGATACCTCACGGTTTGGTCCTTCCAGTAAACTTCCTTGTCTGGATAATTAAACGCATGATGCCCACCCATCTCAAAAACTGTTTCATACTTCCCAAAAGTTGGACCAGTATTGGCAATGTCTACCAAGCGAATGCAAGGCTGAACAATCACAAGAGGGTTTGCCGGTGGAGGGGAAATCCCCTCAGTTACGTAGGGCTGAAAATCAATAATGCTTGCATGCGTTAAGTAAATGTCTTCCCTCCATCGGGCTACAACAGGGTAAGGCTTTATGCGGGTATGCCCATGCCTTTCAAAAAAGGATAGGAAAACCTCCCGCATCTCACTAAAAGTGTAGCTTCGCTTTGTTGGCGGATCACCAATAAAAGTATAAAAAGCGCAACCTTCCCTCCTTGCTTCTCCGCAAGTTTCTTGCTCCGATTTTTGAGTCCAAAAATATTCTCCACATTTTGGACAAAGCTTCCTCACATAACCCATTTCCTTAAAAAACGGAAGGCTGTACTCCTCCATAGGAAACTTTCTCTCCATTTATCAAACACCTAATAGGTTATATGGTCAACTTTTCGAAAGATTAATTAACCACGCACATTTAAACTGTTCCTTCAGCAGCGTATACTTCTTCCCAGTAGCCTGCTACCTTCTTAGATACAAAACCATCAATGAAGCAGTATATTAGAAAGACAACTATTGATATAATCCAATGTGGTGCAATAAGGCTTACAATAAATGACGGACTGTTGACAAGGAGTAGCACAATAAACAAAACAAAACCATGAACTAACAAGCTCTTCCAATCCGATTTCACTGAAATATGCCAAATGGCAGTTGTTAATATGGCGTTAACTCCGCCAATTATAAATAAAAGCACTATTATTCCTATTATTAAACCTATAAATAACCCTACGACTATCAACACGGCAAGAATAACTGCCCATACAATTCCCAAAACGAGAAACAACCCAGAAAATAAAATTCCATGCAAAAAATATTTGAACAACAAAGATGTCCATGTTGGTTTTTCCATTTTACTCTGTAATTAATATTAAGCCTTTAAATATAAATAATTTAAGGAGCGTTTAATTTCTATCCAAGTTTGAAGCCTAACAGAAAGCCAACGACAAAGCTTCCCATAAAAGGCAATATGGATATTAGGCTAATCAACCATGAAAGCGCTTGTCCAGCTGAGCCAAAAATACTCTCAAGTTTTTCCCATAATGCGCCATAGTTTATGCTTATTATTCCCTGTGTGCTCAGATAGATAAGGGCTATTATAAATAAGCCTACTATAATGGCTATCAGCTTGCTCAATTTCTTCACGGCAAATCCAACTATAAAACCGCCTATGCCTCCTAACCCTAATTGATATGCGAGTGGCGAAATAATTTCGCTCATAAAGGCTTTCCTTCTCTTTGCATGTGCTTATCAAAAGTCTAACTTAAATTTGTTGTGTAGGTGCAAAGGTTATGTTGTGAATGTTCCGCGCTACTTACTAGCCTTAAGAATCTCCACAAAAAGCGGCTTCCCATCAACACAAGTCAAAACTCTACAGATGATTCTTACAGTATCATGAGTTCCAATGGTGTCAATTTTCCTGTTATTGGGTCTACTTTTAAGCCTAGCAACTCTAAGGTTGTCACACCCAAAAGCAAAGGAGTCTTCTCATCCGCTATAGCCACAACAGAAGTTACGCCTTCCCCATTAATAATTATGTAAGCCTCAGAAACTGGATATTCCACAACATCTCCATTAGCTATCTTAAACTTCCGCTTACCAGTCTCCTTCAACCTCAGCCTCTCAGCAACACTCTTCGGAATGACCGTGTAAATCGCGCCAGTATCAACAATAAACTCCAACTCCACCCTTAAACTATGGTCAGACGGATTAGCAACTGTTCCCCGAACCCGCACATACCCCACAACAACCACCCAACAACAAATACTCAAATCACAATAAAAACCTTAACCATAACAATCATCTGACAAAATAAATTTTTGAACACGCGACAAATCATCGTAAGTTTGATTTAACTGTATCTTGCTAATAAAATGGAAAAGAAGCGTTTGCAAAAAGGAGGTGAAAAACCACGGATGACCTCTTATTAAACATATACGTGTTAAATCTTTTGCTCACTCTTGGCATGTTTGCCGTCTTGATTTTTAGGGCTTGGATTGAACAGAAACATTATCGCATGATGTGGCAAGAATTAGAGTGGAGGCGAACATACCAAACCATGGGAAGATTACTAAAAGCCGAAAAAGACTTGTTTTCAAGGGTTGAAGGTGGCGATGAGCTTTATCAAATGCTATGCGAAATCTTCAAAGTGAACGAAGACAAAAAAGCCTAAGGAAAATGCCAACCATCAATCAGCTTCACAATTGCTTTACCATGCTTTTCCATTCCGTAACGCCTAAAAGGCTTAGTCAAATGTCTCTGGGACCTTGTTGAAGTTATATAAAACCCCTTTCTTACTTCCCGTCTCATTTTAACCTCAACCTTTCCAATGTTAACGTATCTTGAACCGCATTTTTCACATCTGAAGCCCTTATCCTTTCCCATGGACTTCAATCTTTTCCCACATTTAGTGCAAAATGGATTTTGGTAAACAATTTTTGGCGCTAATTTTAGCAAGCGAATCTTTTCCAAGTTTATAGTTAAAGGATTCTTCTTTGATGGTGCCCTTACACCACCGTAGACTTCAATGTAATCTCCAACCAACAATTTCATTGCAACATGGCGAAGAACGCCTGTGGGTTCATAGGCTGCGCAATCAACCTTAGCGCTATCATCTTTAATTGAGAAAATCACATGTCTTCGAGGAATCATTTTTGGATTTGCCGCCACGGTTCCTTTGGCTATGACTGGATGGTAAGGCTTAACTTCGCTTAGTTTTGCAACCCTTTTTAGATGGGCGTCCGTCCCTTGATTTGTACGAAAAATAACCCACCGCTCTATGGGCTCGAGGGGTTTAACCATAGTGAACGCCTTCTTCACGATTTCTGGAGTTTCGCCTCTAATTCCGAAAAGAATTGGGTCTGGACCCCTTGGCGTGATTATTATTCTCCGTTTTTCTTGGTCAACATTATTGAACGTGTAGGGCGCCGTAGCCTTATCCATTTCAAAAATTGAAGCAGAATCCACCTTCCTTTTTAAACCGTAATTTTCTGGAACCCGATAGGCGAGTATTTCATAAGTGTGGTCTCCTTGGAGGGTTTCGCCAACAGCTGCCAAACCACCAATTATCCCCCTGCCACTTTTGAAGCCGACGGCTTCTGCTCCAAACTTTTTGAGAAGTTTTATTGCCTCTTTTAGGCTTACAATTCCATTGATTGTGTTTTTAGCAAAATTTTTAACCTCTTTTGGGATTCTGATTCCTTTAAAGAAGACTATGCCAGGGTCTGTGCCTTTAAATTCTAAGTCTGCATTTTCCTCCAACGTGTTTATGGCTATCTCTTTGATTTCTTCTTCCAAATTCTCATTATATTTCATTCTTAGGCAAAGGGCTCCATTTCCTCTTGTTTTCCATGGCACGTTTGGATTCAGCCTAACCAAGTTTGGATAATCAATGAAGTTAACGTTCAATTTTTGCAGCTTTTCCACTAGGAGGGCAGCAATGTAGGTTGTGCATCCTCTTCTTATAGAATCTGTATCGTCAAACCCCATGTGCATGATTTGTTCTGGCATCTCTGGTTTCCCATTCTTGGCGGACTGTGGATTATTAAATGGGTTTTAAAGGGATTTTGTGCAAATAAAAAAGAGGAAGTTTTTGTTATTTCGACTCTTCCACAACAATCATTGTTAAAGTTGACCTAACCTTGTCAAGTCTTCTTATTCGCCAAGTTACAATTTCCTTAAGCTTATCCATCGTATCCGCTTTAACCCTCGCAACAATGTCATATACGCCGTAGACAGCGAATGCCTCGTCCACTCCCTCCACTTTCTTTAGGTCTTTTAGCACATCTGCTTCTGAGCCTATCTCAGTATTTATCAACACAAATGCTGTTGGCATGAAATCTCCTCACTTAATGTTTGTCTTTATGCATTAAAATATTTTGCTAATTTGCCTTCTATGGATAGGCTTATCTTCTATTTTAGGCATTAAACTATTAGGTTTTGGTATGATGGAAAAAAGCGAAAATGCCATAACAAGCCGAGAGATGCGAGCATTAGAACTAAACAGTGAATATTTCGGTGTCTCCAGGCTTCAGTTAATGGAAAATGCTGGGCATAACGTAGCTGTGGAAGTTGCTTCGAGATTTCCGCAAGCAAAGAATGTTGCAGTTTTCTGTGGATTAGGCGGAAATGGCGGCGACGGTTTTGTTGCTGCAAGATATCTTTCCTCTCTTGGTTTCAAAGTCACAGTTATCCTCGCTGGAAAAGCCAAAGAGATAACAGACGAAGCTGCATTGAAAAACTGGGAAGCCTTACAATCCTTGAAGGAAACGATTCCAATATTCGAAGTTTATGACAGCTCTCTCATACCTGAAATCACCGCAGATATGATAATCGATGCTTTACTTGGAATAGGAACAAAGGGAAAACTGAGACCGCCCATTTTGCAGCTTGTCCAAAAAATTAACGCCATGAACGCTTTTAAAGTGGCAGTGGACGTGCCCACAGGAATAGATTCGGACACTGGAGAAGTTTTAGGCGAAGCAGTGAAAACCAACCTAACAATAACCTTTCACAAAACCAAAATGGGACTGGAAAAAGCAAAAGAGTATGTTGGCGAATTAATAGTGAAAGACATAGGACTGCCAAAAGATTTTGAAAACTTCGCAGGCCCAGGCGACGTTTCCTTGGTTGTTAAACCCCGCCCGGTGAAAGCGCACAAAGGAGATTTTGGGCGCCTATTGGTTATTGGTGGAAGCGAAAGCTTCTCCGGAGCTCCAGCCTTTGTGGCTTTAGCCGCTTTGCGAACTGGTGTTGATTTGGCTTATATTGCTGCTCCAGAAAAAACCGCCTATACCATATCTTCCCTATCGCCAGATTTAATAACCATAAAGCTTGAGGGAAACCACCTAAACGTTGGCAATATACCCATTTTGAAAACTTACATAGAAATAGCCAACGCTGTTGTTTTGGGGCCTGGGCTTGGGTTGCATGTGGAAACAAGAGAGGCTGTGAAGGCTGTGGTTGAGGCTGTGGAAATGGCTGGAAAACCTTTGCTTTTGGATGCTGATGGGCTTAAGGCTTTTTCAGAATTCAAGAGAAAGTTAAATGTGCCTTTAGTTTTGACGCCCCATGCTGGCGAATATGCCATCCTCGCGGGAAAGAAACTTTCAGAAAATTTGAAAGAAAGAATTTCAGAAGTGCAAAGGACAGCAGCAGAATTGGGCGCAGTAATACTTCTGAAAGGTCCAGTGGACATAATTTGCGATGAAAAGCGGTTTAAACTCAACTTCACTGGGAATCCAGGCATGACTGTTGGCGGAACAGGAGATGTGCTTTCAGGAATTGTCGGCGCCTTCTTAGCCCAGCAGGTTGACCCTTTTGAGGCGGCTGTTGCTGGAGCCTTTGTTAATGGTGCTGCTGGAGACTTTGTTTTTGAAGAGAAAGGTTATCACATGGTTTCCACAGACCTTTTAGAATGGATTCCAAAGGTGCTGGACAACCCCATGAGCCACTTGAAGGTGCGAAAAACAGGTGCAAAATAGGATTAGAATTGTTGTTTATCATGCTGGGCAATGCGACCCCAAAAAGTGCACAGCCCTAAAACTTAAACGCCACGGGCTAATCCGCATAGTAAATCACATAAAGTTTCTCCCAAAAAGAGCCATTGTGCTTAATCCCTTCTCCGAAATAGCCTTTTCTCCAGCAGATAGGCAACGCCTAGAAAAATTTGGATTAGCCGCCTTAGATTGCAGTTGGGAACACGCCCAGAAAGTATTATCCAAACATGTGAGGGGGACCTCTCGCTGCCTACCAGTTTTGGTTGCTGGAAACCCAGTTAACTTTGGAAAGCCAACCCAGCTATCTACTGTTGAGGCTTTAGCTGGAGCCTTATATATAGCTGGATTCAAAGAAGAAGCCATTGGGCTTCTTTCCATTTTCAAGTGGGGACACACTTTCATAGAAATAAACAAGGAAAGACTTGAAAATTACGCGAAAGCTGAAAATAGCTTGGCAGTCATAGAACTACAGAAACAATTTATCAAAACGTTATGATTAGTGAATTTTTCTGCTTTGTTCTCCACAGCATAATATAATGTCCAAAAGGGATTTTATGGATGAGTCGTCCCGCAAATTGCCTATCAAGTATATTCTTGAATCTTTGCTGTCTAAAGAGAGACGCTTGATTGAATCCTTCGTCTCTGTCAGGCTTTTTTCGAGTTTTGCATGAGACAGGAATTTTTCCGCAGATTTTTGGTCTGATGTAAGGACAACAAAAGATGAATTTAATGCATTATTCACGGTTATTTCTTTAAGGTTTTTCTCTGCAACCATTTTTTGGCGTACTTTTTCATTTGGTTTTGACAAGATTTCCATGTTAAAGGGTAATGGATTCTTGAGGAAACCCCAGCATGCGAGGCAGTCAGTATCTTTTGTTATTAATGTAAGTGGGTAATGCATTAGGTTTTCGCGGTCTACGAGGCTTACAGCCATTTCGATTTGTGTGAAAGCCTCTTTTTCTTTCATTTTGCATACAGCCCTGAATCCTCCGCGGCTGTAGGGTCGAAAGCCTACAAACTCACTTTTCGGAGACATGTAATCCTTTACGGTTCTGGCGTATTTGACTGCGATTTTTCTGTTTTGTCTCATTCCAATGAAGTATGCGATTATGAAAAGTAGGGCGAGAAGGAAGATTGCAGTAAATTCGTACATTTTGAGGCTCCTTTCTTTAAGCGAGTGTTCACTCTGTTTTGATGTGTATGATAAGTTTTATATTAAGATAACTTTCAATATACACTTTTGGAGGAGAAAAATGCTTTCGGTAATTGTTATTCTGCTGGGCATAATCCTTTATGCAATTGCCTATTGGGGATATATCAAATGGTTTGACAGAAACGTCATAATGTCAGACCCTAAAAAGGAAACACCCGCACACACATACATGGACGGTGTAGAATTCTTCCCAACAAACAAATATGTCCTATTCGGCTTCCAATGGAAAAGCATTGCAGCCCTAGGACCAGTAAGCGGACCAATAATTGCGCTTCAGTGGGGTTGGCTTCCCGCTCTGCTTTGGATTCTGTTTGGAACAATTTTTATCGGTTGGATACATGACTATGGAAGCTTAATGGTGTCAGCGAGATCCGATGGCGCATCTTTTGGTCCCTTAGCCTATGAGTTAATTTCGCCGAGAGCTCGGACAATTCTACTTTGGTACATCCTCTGGTACATAATCTTGATTCTTTCCTCCTTCACTAACGTGGTTGCCAGACAGTTGTTTCCAGCCTTTCCAGTTAGCCCATTACCAGTACTTATAGTAGCTGTGGTGGGAGCCTTAGCAGGCTATGCAACTTACAAACTTAAAGTCAACATAGTCTACACAACTATAGTTGCTGTAGTAGTGATGTTTCTTGGAATTTGGGCTGGCATAACATTTCCATATACTGCTCCCCTTCCCGCTGTGCCAGCGACTGGGGCTGTGCCACCATTCCCCAATGCTATGGACTTCTGGATATTCATGACGTTGCTTTTCTGTTTTCTCGGTGCTGTGTTGCCAATATGGGTTTTCATACAACCAATCAACTATCTTTCCTTCTACCTCGTTTACGCTGGGGTAATAGGCATAATCATCGGTGCTTTCATTGGCATGCCAAACTATCAATTTCAACCAACAACTACCTTCTTTAACACTGCCATTGCACCGAGCGGTCCACTATGGCCTATGATGTTCATAACGGTTGCTTGCGGAGCAATATCCGGTTGGCATAGCTTAATCGGTTCCTCAATCTCGTCAAAACAGCTTGATACCGAACCAGACGCCCACTTCATTGGTGGCGGTGCCATGCTGGCAGAAGGAATATTGGCATTGGTGGCTTTAACTGCAGTTGCGATTTTGAACCCAGCTACTACTCCAAACGTAACGTCGCCAGCCGGAAGCTTCGTTACAGGTGGTTCCACAATTCTTGGGTATCTTGGAATTCCAACATCTGTTGGACGAGCATTTACGTCTGTTATGTTAATTATTTTGGCAATAACAATCATGCACATTGGACTTAGAATTACAAGGCTTGTGGTATCTGACCTTGCTGGACCACGATTTGGCGGAGTATTCAAAAATAAGTACCTTAGCGCCATCCTTGTATGCATAATCGTCTACATACTAACAAGTCCACATACTGGTGCAGCGTTTAGTTATATATGGGGCACCTTCGGTGGAGCTAATCAGCTTATGGCAGGATTGGCTTTGATGATTGTCTCTTTATGGCTTACAAAAGAGAAGCGTCCAACAATATACACAATTATTCCAATGCTTTTCATGCTCGTGACAACGCTCTCAGCACTTACATACTTGGTATATGATGGAATTTGGGGAGCAAAAGGATACTTGGCAACTTCCTCGTTAGGGACATTGTTTGCAGATTGCGTTAACATCTTCTTGTTGATTCTTGGGCTTTTCATGTGCTATGAGGGAGCAAAAGCCTTCCAGCGTTTAAGGGCAAAACCAAAGGAAGAAACAGCTAAAACTTAACCTTCCCCTTTTTATTTTTTCCCTAAAGCCTCAGCCACACGGGCAATCATGTCCAAACTGGCAACTTCTTTTTCAAACAATGGAACATACCCGCGAACCATTCCAGGGAACTTATTGTGAATCATTTTTAAGTATTGATCTTGCTCCTGAATCTTATTAACTATGTAGGACGTTGCATTTTTCAAGTCAAACTCTTCCTTTGGAAGAACCTCATTCACTATAACGCCGCCAGTTGGTATGTCGAAGGCTTTAACCCAGCCTATGAAACGCTCAATAACAGCTATAGGAAGGGCAAGCGGCAATGTCACGAAAAAGAACGCAGTTTTCTCCTTATCCGTTAACAACTTGCGTCCCTTCTCAGTCTTTTCTCTGGTGGCTAAGAGACTGGCAAGCATAGGATCCCGCTTTATCTCCTCCATAATCTTGTCTTTTCTAAAAGACAATTTAACCCGTAGAGAAAGGGCTTCCTTTCTGCTTTCAACCATTTTATGAAGCCAAAGATCATAAACCTTAGACATTCCCAAAAGGCGGTAAGTGTGGGCAACAGGCGCTGTGTCAAAAATGTAAGCGTCAAACTCGCCCTTCAATATTAAACCAATCATGTCATCAAACATGGCAGATTCTTCAAACGCTGGATTCGTGGTGGCAATGTCCACAAAAGGTTCAGGATCTAGTGGAATATCTGCATACTTCAAAAAAGTGAGAATTTTCTCGCGTATTTCCTCTTTATACCTTTTAATTGTGTCTGTTACATCAATCTCAATGGCATAAAGATTTTTTGCTCCCTCAATTTTTTGGATGCCTTTACCCCAAATGTCCTGTCCAAAGGCGCTTGAGAGACTGTGAACAGGGTTTGTGGATGAAATTAACGTTTTTCTGCCTAACTTTTCAGCTAAATAATAGGCAGCGCCAGCTGCAACAACGGTTTTACCTACTCCGCCCTTACCTCCAAAAAACATGTATTTCAACTGAGGATTTGAAGATATGAAGTCTCCAAAGGTCTGACTCATAATTTAAAGTCCCCCCTTAAACAATGCCTTAGCCACTTCAGGAATCATCTTAAGCCCTTTTGGTTCTCTGTCAAACATTGGTACAATCCCACGAATTAGTGGTCCAAACTCTTTTTGGATCGTTTTCATATGTTCTTGTTGCATTGATATCTTATTTTTTAAGAATGAAGGAACATTTTTTTGCTTTAACAAATCCATGGGGTAAACTTGGTTCACTATCACGCCACTTAATGGGATGTTGAAGGCTCTAAACATTTCTAAAGCTTTTTTGGTGTCAAGGATTGGCATAAGCTCTGGTATAAGAACGTAAAAGAAGGCTGTGTGTTCCTCATCCCTCATCATGTTGCTGACAAATCCTAATCTAGTTCTTATGAAATCCAACTCTTCCAAAATCTTGTCTTCTTGAGCCAATCCGCCCTTTCCACTCATAACAGAAGCTACATCACCATACTCTGCAGCCTTCTTCCTAGTCTCAACAATCTTGTTAACCCAAGCGTCTAATATTTCTGACATGCCGAGAAAACGAATGGCATGACCATGAGGCATCATGTCAAAAATGTAGTAGTCATATGTGCCGCTTGTCATCAACTCAACCATGGCGTCAAAAGTTGCTGACTCAGCCATTGCGGGCTCTGCTGCAGAAGATTGAATATAATCTTCCACTTCTTTTGGAACTTCTCCATACATTTCCACGATTTTCTTTCGAATCTCCTGTTGATAATCCGCTATTCGTTTATCAGCGTCAATTTCCAACGCAAAAAGGTTAGGAGCTATTTCCACCTCTCCCTTGCCGAAAATGTTCCTCTCAAAAATATCAGTGAGACTTGCTTGGGGATCTGTTGAAAATACAACAACCCTCTTTCCATGTTTCGAAAGCCAATAAGCAGTTGCAGCAGACAACGTTGTTTTTCCGAGTCCTCCCTTGCCGCCGAAGAGTATGTATTTCACGTTTGGATGAGTTTTCAAGTATTCTTCTATCGACATAGTTGTTGACAAACTGGTTAACCTCCATTAGGCAAAAATCGAATCAGTGACATCGCGTTCCCTCAGCAATGTTCTCTTCCAAGTTTTAATGTGAGGAACACAGTATGGCAAGAGCCTTAAGCAGTAGTATGGCGGCAATACTGGAACGCCAAGCATGTCTCCCATTGTAATGAGCATGAAAAGATTTTCCAAGTGCATCCTTGTTTTTAAGGCATAGCTCACCATGCCATGCATTGCCATTCCATAAACCAAGCCTTTTGCTGCCTTCTTAATCTCGCTTTCCTTTTTTTCTCCGCCTTTTTCTTTTTTCGCCATGTTTTTTCACTTTAAAATAATAAGGAAATACTCTCAAAATAAAAACGTTATTCTCATTATCCTTTCAATTTCTCCGTTATGTCCTTCTCTTTAAGCAAGAAATTTTTCCACGCGCTTATTCTTGGCAACCAAAAAGGAAGTAATCTAAGTCTATAATAAGAGGAAACAGGATATCCGAGCATGTCTCCCAACACAGCCAGCATTAACCCATACTCGGTAAGTAACCTTTTCTCCTCAAGCTCTTTAATGGCGCTGTACACTGTTGCTCCAATAAAAAAGTCCTTGATTTTACGCCCAAATCCCTGCCCTTGAGCCTTTGCAGACAAGAAAATCCTTCCGCACAATTTAAAAGTAGACGGTAAATATAGCTGTATTGGTTGCAGAGTGGAGGCTTAGTCTAAATGATTGAGAGAGAACTTCTCATGATTCCTGGTCCAACAAACGTGGACCCAAAAGTTTTACGCGCCCTAAGCAAACCAACCCTATCCCACACAAGCCCAGAGTTCGTCAAAATCTTCAAAGAAACGTTGGAAAACCTAAAAAGGGTTTTTATGACTGAAAATGAGGTTTTTGTAATTTCTGGTTCTGGAACCTTAGCCTTAGAAATGGCTGTAGCCAACATAATAGAGCCTGGAGATAAAATCTTAAATTTGGTTGCTGGCTATTTTGGCGAATATTTCGTTAAAATCTCAAAGGCTTATGGAGCAAAGCCAAAAGTTTTGGAAGTGCCATGGGGTAAAGCAGTAAAACCGGAGATGGTTAAAAACGCTTTAAATGAGGATGATTATAAGGCGGTTACTGTCACTCATGTGGAAACATCCACCGGCGTTGCGAATCCAATTAAAGAGATAGGTGAAATTGTTAAGAAAAACAGTGATGCCTTCTACATTGTTGACACCGTTTGTTCGCTTGGCGGAATGGAGGTTCGAGTTGACGAGTGGAATATAGACGTTTGCGCCTCAGGTTCACAAAAATGCATAGGGGTTCCGCCGGGTTTGGCTTTAATTTCAGCAAGCAACAAAGTTTTAGACTACATTGAAAAGCGAAAAATTCCCACAAGCTTCTGGTATGGAAACTTTCTGAATTGGCTTCCAGTTATGCGAGACCCATCGCAGTATTTTGCAACGCCGCCTGTCAATATGATTTATGCACTTTCTGAAGCCCTAAAAATACTGCTTGATGAAGGGTTAAATGGAAGGTTTAGGAGGCACCACGTTTTTGCTGAGGCTTTTAGGGCTGCAATGGATGCCTTAAACATGAAACTGGTGGCGGAGAGGGAACATGCTGCTGACACGGTTACGGCCGTCTATTATCCAGAAAACATTGATGATGGCAAATTCAGAAATGAAATGAAAAGGCGTGGAATTGTGGTGGCTTCAACCCTTGGACCCTTGAAGGGAAAAGGCTTTAGAGTGGGGCACATGGGAAACGTGAGCCAAAACGACATAACCTCAACAATAGCAGCCATCGAAACAGTTTTGAAAAGTTTAGGATACAACTTCAACCTTGGAGCTGGATTGGCGGCGGCAGAGGATAAAATCCTTTCTCTAAAACAGTGAATGTGCATGTGTTTTTAGTGAAATTTATGGAAATGATTACAGACTTCTACCTCTTTCTACTTTCGGTAATTCTGGTGTCCTTATCTGGGGTTATGTCTCCAGGTCCCTTGTTTGCTGTAACCATTGCAAAAGCCAGCAAAGAAAAGAACGCTGGAATCCTAATATCAATTGGCCATGGAGTTGTGGAATTCCCCCTAATGTTTCTCATTTATCTCGGTTTTGCTTGGATTTTCGCCTCACCGCATATGCAGAAAGCTATAGGTCTTGTAGGAGGAGCCTTAATGGTTTATTTGGGGTTGAGGATGCTGAAAACTCGAAAAGAAACTGAAAAAAAATCGTCATATTTCAAGTATGGCTCCATCGCCTCCGGAGTTCTTGCCACTGCATGTAATCCCTATTTCCTCTTGTGGTGGGCTACTATTGGAGCTTTTTTAGTTATGAATGCTGCCATTTTTGGGTTTATTGGCTTTTTAATATTCGCCATTATCCATTGGTCTTGCGACCTCGTTTGGAACATTTTTGTTTCGCTGACAGTTTTTAAATCGAGACGTTTTTGGACTAAAAGGGTGCATGAAATTGTTTTTGGTTTTTGTTTCCTCATTTTAACTGGTTTTGGGGCATGGTTTATTATTTCAGCTTTATTTTAAAATATAGAGAGGGGAAGGGAGAATGAGTGGTGTGGAATTTAGGGTTGGTAAAGCAAAAATCTTTCTAGTTCGGGGCGACATAACAGAAATGGATACTGATGCAATAGTGAATGCTGCCAATCCAACCCTCATGGGAGGCGGGGGCGTAGACGGAGCAATCCACCGCAAGGGCGGACCGAAAATTCTTGAAGAATGTAAACGCATAAGAGCCACAGAATGGCCAGATGGATTACCAACTGGAAAGGCTGTTATTACTTCTGGAGGAAATTTAAAGGCTAAGTATGTCATCCACACTGTTGGACCCATATGGCGGGGCGGCTCCAGCGGCGAACCAGAACTTTTGGCTGAAGCCTACCGCAACTCATTAAAACTGGCGGTTTCCAAGGGACTGAAAACTGTTGCTTTTCCAGCCATAAGCACGGGCGCATACGGATACCCCATAGAAGAAGCAAGCAAAATAGCCCTATCCACGGTGAAAGAGTTTTTGGAAAAAGAAGATGTCTTAGACAAGGTGGTCTTTGTGCTTTTTTCTGGGCGCGACTTTGAAGTTTACAGAAAAACAGCAAGGGCGATTCTATGATTTCTAGCTTGGAACTGTCAAATTGAAAACTGCATATGCTTGCATAACTTTTAAAAATGGCTTATCTATTGTTAAGCTCGGTGTCTTATAATTGAGCTTTGCTGTTGAAGCTAAAAATGTGGTTAAAGTCTTCGGCATTATTCATGCATTGGATGGTTTAACATTTAACGTTAATCAAGGGGAAATTTTTGGTCTTATTGGTCCGAATGGAGCTGGAAAAACAACAGCTCTCCGCATTGTTTCCACTTTATTATTGCCAACATCTGGCACTGTGAAGGTTTTTGACTTGGATGTTGTTAAAAATGCGGATGAGGTTCGAAGGATTATAACTTATCTTCCAGAGGAGGCTGGTGCTTACCGCAATTTGTCTGGTTGGGAATATTTGCAGTTTATGGCAAATTTTAACACAAAAAGCAAGCGTGAAGCTCAAGAAATGGTTAGGGAAGCGGCGGAAATCACGGGCTTACATGAAAGGTTAAGGGATAAAACAAAAACCTACAGCAAAGGAATGAAACGTCGCCTACTGGTTGCAAGAGCATTAATGACAAAACCCAAACTCGCCGTCTTAGATGAACCTACAAGCGGATTAGACGTTTTACACGCCTATCACGTGAGAGAAATAATAAAACGTTATGTGAAAGAGCATGGCGTAACGGTGCTCTTATCAAGCCACAACATGCTTGAAGTGGAACACCTCTGCGACAGAGTAGCCCTACTAAATAAGGGAAAAATTGTTGCTGAAGGAAAACCACAAGAACTGAAAGAAGCATACAAGAGCACAAACTTGGAAGAAGTTTTCGCAAAGGTGGTTGGTCTTGCTTAAGGGTTTTGGAAACTTTTTGTTGAAAGAGCTTAAGGAACTAATAAGAGACCCAAAAATCCTCTTGGCTATGGTGATTGTTCCATTAATAATGTTTCCAATTTTAGGCGCCATCATGAATTTTTCAATGACCTCAGCCATGGAAACTGCGGGAAAAACCACAGCACTTGTTATTAACAATGACTCTGAAGATAACTCTACCCAATTCATACGATATCTTAACATTTCAATTCGAGTTTTTCCAATATCAGTTTCAAATGTAAACGAGGCTCTTGGGCTATTAGCACAATATAACGCAACAGAGATAATAGAAATTCCATCTAACTTCAGCCAATGCATTAACGCAAAACAAAAAGCAGTGGTGAAAGTTTACAGCACTTTTTCTGGTGGTGGAATGTTTGAAGGCATAGGAGCCTCAATCATTGATGTTTCCATCGAACAGTTTAACAGAGATGTTGCGCCTGACGTTGTTGTTCCAGAGAAAGCAGTGATTATTAAGGGGCAAGTTGTTGAAGGCGTTGACCCTCGCACGCTTAGTAGCCTAATGCTTTCCCAAGCCATAGCCATGCCAATAACCATAATGATTCTGCTAAGCTATTCAATGCAGATAGCCGCCACGTCAGTAGCCATGGAAAAAGAAGAGAAAACGTTAGAAACACTACTAACATTGCCGATGGACCGATTCGCAATTCTCATGGGAAAACTGTCCGGTTCAATAATTGTTGCAGCTATCGGCGCTGTGGCTTATATGGTTGGCTTTAACTATTACATGAGTTCTTTTATGGCAACAGTTCCCCTGGGTGCAAATGTTGACTTGGTTTCTCTTGGGCTTGTCCCTTCACTTTTGGGTTATTTGCTTCTTGGCTTGTCGTTATTTGTTACTTTGCTTTCAGCCTTAGCATTAGCAGTAATCGTATCCGCTTTTGCGGAGGATGTGCGAAGCGCCCAAGCCATAGTTGGCAACATCTACCCCTTAATATTCATACCATCCCTACTTCTGATGTATCTGGATGTTAACGCTTTACCCATTGCATTAAGAATCTTCATTTATGCAATACCCTTCAGCCATCCAATAATAGCTGCAAAGGCCGTCACAATGGGCGATAATTTAACCGCTGCATTAGGCGTTGTTTATGTTGCTGCATTCACAATTGTTATCATGTATTTAGCATCACGGTTGTTTGCAACAGAGAAAATCTTAACAGCAAAACTAAGGTTTAAGGGTTTGAGGAGACGCAGAAAAGCAGTAGCTGAGGAAATTTCGTAAAGCTTTTCCATTAAACACATTAACTCGTATTAAGGTGTTTGAATCATGGGCATCGAGCAAATTGAGGTTTTCCCTGTAACTCTACGCTATAAAGAACCATTTAGAATAGCCCCAGAAGCCCACACAGAAAGCCACAACGTCATCGTAAAAATAGTCACTGATTATGACGTAATTGGGTGGGGAGAATCTTCCCCATCAGAAAGGGTAACAGGTGAAACAGCAGAAACAGTCATTAACGTTATTGATAAGATTGCGCCGAAACTTATTGGAATGTGCCCCTTAAGAATTGAGCAAACAGTTGAAGTTATGGATTCAATTGTGAAGGGTAATCCAGCGGCAAAAGCAGCCATAGACATAGCCTTACATGACATTTTAGGAAAAACCGTTAAGAAATCGCTCTTCATGGTTATGGGAGGCTACCGCACACAAGTCCTAACAGACATCACATTGGGAATAAAATCTCCAGAGGAAATGGCTAAAGACGCAGCAAAAGCCGTTAAAAGAGGTTTTAAAGCCTTAAAAGTGAAAGTTGGCGTTAACCCAACCGAAGATGTTGAACGTTTAAGGCTTATTCGCGAAGCGGTTGGCGAAGAAATCCAATTAAGAATTGATGCAAACCAAGGGTGGAAGCCAAAACAAGCCATAGAAGCCCTAAACAAAATGGAAAAATTCAACATCCAATTCGCAGAACAACCAGTCCCAGCGGAAAACCTAAAAAGACTAATAGAAGTCAAGAAAAATTCGCCCATACCCATAATGGCAGACGAAAGCGTCCACTCGCCGCAAGACGCCATTCGCCTAATCCAAGCAGAAGCAGTAGACCTAATAAACATAAAACTAATGAAAAGCGGAGGAATACTGAAGGGAAGAAAAATTGCCGAAATTGCCGAAGCCGCCAATATACCATGCATGATAGGATGTATGGGAGAATCTGAAATAGGCATAGCCGCAGGAGCCCACTTGGCTGCCGCAGTCAGAAACATACAATATGCAGACTTGGACTCAGACATTCTATTGAAGGACAAACTTGTTAAAAAGGGCGGAACAAAGGTCAAAAATTCTATGAGAATCTTCCCAAAACAACATGGTTTAGGCATAAAGGAATTAAACGAAAAACTGCTTGGAAAGCCTAAAAAGATTTACAAATAACTCAAAGCTATTAAAATGCAAGGAGAAAATACCAATTGGTTTCTCTTAGAGCTTTAGCGCCTTCCCTAACACGTATCACCGTGGCTGCAGCTGTAGGCGCTGCATTGCACATTGGGCAAGGCGACCCAGATTTGATAGATGCAAAGGCTGTGGAGTTCTCAAGGGCTGTCCTCGCCCAAACAGACGTAGAGGGAGAAGTAATCTCATGTGAAGGACCAAAGGATAATGCGCCAGCCTTCATGCGAAGAGAAAAAGTTGGAACTGGAAAAGGTCCAAAAGTTGAGTTTGTCATAGACCCTGTTGACGGCAGCACAGCCGCATCAAAAGGCAGAAAAGACGCCATTTCCGCCCTTGCCTGCGCACCAGCTGGCTGTTTCCAAGTTCTCCCAGATGATGGATACTATTTCAAAGTGGCAACCGATTACCATTCTGTTGATAAAATTTCTCTCGACATGTCTATAGAAGAAATAGTGCGCACAGTTGCCAAAGAAAAAAGTCTGCCCCTCGAAAACTTCACAGTCATAATGTTGGAACGCGAAAGGCACATGGAAATTTTAAAAACCCTCAGAAAATTAGGCGTAAGAATAATTTTAATTCCAGACGGCGACATAGCAGCAGCCGTCGCCACATGCATCCCAAGCTCAGGCATAGACCTCCTAATAGGCGCAGGGGCTGGACCAGAAGCCACAATCGCAGCAACCGCCGTAAAATGCTTAGGTGGAACAATGCTCGTAAAAGTTTGGAAAGACAAAAAAGACGACCCAGAAAGGCTGGAAAGACTAGAAAGGGAAGGCGTTGACGTAGAAAAAGTTTACAACCAAGAAGAGCTGGCAAAAGGAAACGAGCTTGTTTTTGCAGCTTCAGGAGTAACAAAAGGCGAACTTTTAGACGGCGTCCGCTTCATTCCAAACGGAGCCATAGTAAACTCCATTTGCATGAGACTGCCAAGCGGAACAGTGGAAAAATCAGAAACAACTCTGAGATTTAAGGCGCACCCCATATACAAACACTTCATAATAAAATAACAAAACAAATAATGGGCTGGATAGGTGAAAATTTACATTTAAATTTTACACATTTCAGAAACTGTTAGATAAGGTTCTACTTTCTCTTTCGCACAACATGTGCGTGGTAAACGAGAACTTTTTGCGGTTGCCATTTTATCTTAATTAGGACTGTTATTGGCTTTTTCCCTTCGTAGACTATTGTGTATATTCTGAAGTGATTTGGTTTGCCGTGTTCACTTATCCATTTGCCATATCTTACTTGTCCTTCAAGCCATTCTCTGCTTGCAAAGCTCCTATGTTCCCTTATCCATCGAATTGGTTGATGGTCAAACTCTATAGGACCGAGGTAGCATCGTTTTCTTAGCTGAAATCTGAACATGGTTATTATTTAGCATGGCTTATAATATTTGTAGTTAATGGCGAAAATTTTTGGAATATTCCAAAAATTTAAATACTCCATCAACAACATAACATGATGAGAAATATCAAGAGACATGGGTGAAACAATGAGTAGAGTAAAAGAGATAAGAAAGAACAGAAGAGGCGAAGAGTCAGACGAAATCCTATTGGAAGCTGTAAAGCAATTTCCAGGGCTTTCTCAATACGAATTGGGAAAAAAGTTGGGGTGGAAGACTGGTCGAATTGATGGTTCAATAAGGAGGCTTTTGAACGAGGGTAAGATTGTAATTAAAGTTTTGGAAAGGAACGGTAGACGAGTAAATCTTGTCTATCCAAGGGAGGACACGCCTAAAGACACAATAGAGGTGCCAGTTGAGTTGGAAACAGCTAATCCCACATGGGATGAGTACGCTTATGTTTATGCATTAGATAACTCCACAATAGGAATTTCTGGTCGCGAAATGCCAGAATGGGAAGAAATTTCTTGCTTTCTGGAAAAGGTTCCAATACAAAAAACTGAAAACAAAATATTGCTGAAAATTCCAGAAAAGTTTTGGCGATTCTACAACATGGAAAGAAAACACAGCGTAGTTTCAATAAACGGAAACAACATCTTAATAACCGTAGCAGGAAATATCATTGAAGAAAAAAGATATCCAGCCTAACTATTGTAAAATTTAAACGGCCAAACTATTCCAAGTTTCTTTTGTTAAATGGCGGGCGTTAAAAAGCAATTTTCTGGCCAGATTATTTTTTGAGCGTTCTGGCTTTGAAGTTTGTTATGGTTATGCCTACTATTTCGTTGTCTGCTATGCGGTAGATTATTCCATCTTCAACTTCAACGCTGTCTTGAGCTTGTCTGGGCTTTCCAAAACTTATGTATAGCACATCCGCTTCTTCATCGTAGTCCAAATCAATCTTTTCTAGGCTTATCGCAACTTTCTCCATACTATTTCGCCCTTAACCCTAGCCACATTAGAAGTGAAGTAGGCGGTTATAATAACCTTTTCTTCGCCTTTCTCTTGGTAAATAACCACAAGATACTTTGGTCCTATATGGAGGTTGGCGTAAAACTTTAAAGCTTTAAACTCGCCCCTCAACCCTCTAATGATTAAATCAGGATCTTGAACCGCTGTAACTATTTCATGTGTGTAGCGTGCAACTTCCGGATGCCTATTAACAATGTGATTAAGAACTTTTCTGGATATTTTTATGCTCATTGCTTTCATCCCATATGCCACATTACTCATGTAGGTTGCAGTATTTCTTAGCTGCAAGAGATTATTTGGTTTACGTTTTAGTTAAAAATCACAGATATTGCCTACCTATCTTGCAGTTTTGCCTTACAAGAATAGGGAAATTGAATTCAATTATTGACTTTTGTAAAATAAGGCTGAGGCATTCCTAGTCTTCCACGCTGGATAACTAAATTAAAAAAGACAAGGTTTTTGCCTAATTTTAACAAAGCTGCTGCCAAAATGTTGCTTTCAAATTGCTTAAAAATGTGGGGCCGGCCGGATTTGAACCGACGACCTTTCCCCGGAAACAGCGCTTGGCTGTTCCTACGGGTTTCTTCTTTGACCGCTCCAGAATTTCTTCATTCCGCATGTGCGGTCCGCAAACCCGTTTTGTTGTATTCTGGAGCCCGTCGTCATACCTTCCTAGACTACGGCCCCATTCTTTTTTGAGGCATTAGATTTACTGGAAGGATAAAATATATGCGTTATTCTTATTTTATAGGAAGGTTGAGGGTTGGGTATGGCTTGGCTTTTGGAGAGGGAAGTTAGGCGGGAACTGCCGGAAGAGTGGAGGGGAATTGTTCCTACGGAGGTTTTCTTGCGTGAATCTGGAGAGATTGTTGAGAAGGCTAAGGAGGAGGGCATAGTTTTGAGGGTTTTGGGTGGTCTTGGCATAGCCATGCATTGTCAAGGGTATAGGGATTTTGCGCAGAAATTGGGTAGGATTGGCACTGGAGTTGTAGAGGGACAAGAGTATAGTGATATTGATTTTGTCTCTTACAGCAACTATAGGGAAAAAATGAAGGTTTTTTTTTGATAAAATAGGGTATGTGAAAAGGAAAGCAACTCTTTCTACAGCGGCGTCTGTAAGGCAAATATATTATCATCTAAAGGGCTGGTTTTATGTGGATGTCTTCTTTGACAAGTTGTTGGTGGCAAATCACCCCATTGATTTTAGGGGAAGGCTGGAGCTTGACTATCCTACAATAACTGTGACTGACATGTTATTGGAAAAAGTGCAAATGTGGGAAGTCTTCAGCATAAAAGACCTAAAAGACTGTTTACTTCTACTAAAAGCTCATGACATAAAAGAAGAAAGCCAAAAAGAAAGCATAAACGCCTCATACATTGCAAAACTTTTAGCCCAAGACTGGGGTTTCTGGTACACAGCCACAACAAACCTCAAAAAAATCAAAATATTCCTATCGGAAATTGAAAAACTTGGTCCAGAAGTTAATATAGACCCAAAACAGATTGGAAAGGAAGATAGAGAAGAGATAATGCAGAAAATAGACACTTTGTTGGATATTATAGAGAGGGAACCGAAATCTTTCGGTTGGAAAATGCGGGCGAAAATAGGGACAAAGAAAAAGTGGTATAACCCTGTGGAGCGCCCAGAAACTGTTGGTGGATTCGGAATATGGGAAGCCATCCTCAAAGAAAAGGGATAAAAGTTCGTTTTGAAGCGAAAAGTTAATGAGCAAAGGCTTAACGTGTATTTTGGGGTTTGCCGGCCATAGGGCACGGGACCCACCTGATCCCATTCCGAACTCAGAAGTTAAACCGTGCTCCGTTCCCGGTTGTAGTGTGGTCTTCGGCCACGCGAAGCCGGGAAAGCTGGCAGCCCCACTGAAGTTAGTGTTTAAATTTGGAGGAGAATTACCTAAAATTTATAACTAAGCGTTTGGTAGTTTTCGAAAGGTGAGTTGGTAATAGTGTTTGAGTTGATGCTGGTCTTGGGAATAGTGTTGCTGCAGATTGATTTATCCCAGATTATCAGCCTACTATACATTCTTTTCTTCGTGTTCTTCATATTTTATGGACAGAGAATCCAACTGCAAGTTACGCTGAGAGAGGTGGAAGGCTCCCTTTATAAACTGAAATACATAAAGGATGAGGGACGAAGAATAGCCATAGAAACGATTAAAGAGATTGGGAAACCGCAGACAGAGCCCACCAGTAGAGTTGACAGATTTTTGGAATATTTCACGATATCGCCTCAAAGCCTTGACCCAGCGGGTGTTGTTTGGAAGCTTGAGCATATCCTTGACGTTAGAGATGCCCGCTTTAAGGATGAAGTGAAAATGATGGCTCCAGCGGCGGATGAAACACAAACAAACAATTTAGAAAACACCTTGGAAGCGGCTATGGCGTTAAACTATATTTACAAAGTGATAAGGCATTACTATTTGCTCGGCAAGAAAACATTAAGCCTCTACGTTATAATGCAATTACAAATGATATTACCATTAGTTATGCGGGAAGCAGAAGCCTACGCCAGCGCATTAAAAGCCTTCGCCTACGGTCAACCAATAGGCGACGGAGCAGGCGCCATGGTGGCAGCAAAACTTATGCATGGACATGAAACCAGAAAACTTCCAAAAGACTGTGTTGTCGCCACAGTTCCAATAGAAGGACGCACAGCCTACGTTATCAAAGCTGAAGGACCAGGAGGAAACGTTGGCAAGATTGGAGATGCCATTAAAACTATAATAGAGGAGAATGAAGGAAAAATTGCCACAATAATTATGGTTGACGCTGCCTTGAAACTTGAAGGCGAAGAGGTTGGAGAGGTTGCCGAAGGTGTTGGAACAGCCATAGGCGGACCTGGAGTTGACCAATTCAAAATTGAAGAATCCATTTTGAAATATCGCATTCCAATAAACGCCGTAATAATAAAGGAGGATATTGGCGATGCCGTTTCACCGATGCGCAAAGAGATTTTTGACGCTGTTGACAATGCCATTGAAAGGATAAAACATGTTATCTTGGAAAGAACTAAAGAAGGAGACAAGGTGATAATTGCTGGGGCTGGCAACACCATTGGTATTGGACAGTAGGAGAGGTTGAAAATGAGTAAAGCTTCAGCTTCCACCGCGACAAGAATCTCTTCATTCATATTGATGATAATTTTTGTAACTTTGGCATTATCCCTCACAGTTTTAATAGTGGCTATAAACGCCTTTATCAGCGAACAAGAAGTTTTTGCTGGATACCTTTTATTAATAGGCTTCTTGGGTGTGGCCTTTTCCACTTATCTGCTGTTTCAAACAAGAAGGAGAATATTGAGTTTGAGAATTGAACTTCCGCAGATAACAACAACAATTGAATGCAAAAAATGCGGCTTCAAAAGCGTTAGGGAGTTCCAGCGGGGTGATTACATATTCAAGGAAGTGGAGCCATGCCAAAAATGTAACGAGAAAATGCTCATAACAGCAATTTACAGAGAGGTTAGGGGAAAGGAAAAGGAGAGGGAACGTTTCCCCTTTTAGGTTAGGACAACACATCCATCTTTCACTATTAAAACCGTGTGTTCAGCTTGCGCCACAGGTTTTTCGCTGGCTTCAATGAATACTGGATATCCCATTATGGATTTGGAAGTCAATAATTCTTTGAAGGCTTCTTTATAATGAGCTTGCGGAACCACGTTTTTTAGCCAGCGTTCAGCAAAAGGCAATGTTCTAAAGTTTTCCTCAATGTATTTTAGAAGCTTTTTTGAGTGGGGATTTTTCAATGACCTTGATTTGAGAAAGCGGAAAATTGTGACTTCTTCGCTGTCTTTTACTCGACCGATGGCGTTTGGAAGAGTTACGAAGGGTTCAATGGCGTAAACTTCGCCCAACTTAATTTTTGAGAAGGATAACTGTGAAACGTTGGGTATGGATGTGCCAGCATGCACAAGATATCTTCCAACCTGATGCCCAGTTAGGTTTGAAATGGGTTTAAACCCTCGGGATTTTATGGTTTTTTCTATGATTGCGCCCAGTTTTGATGTGGAAATTTCTGGGCGAATGTTTTCTATGGCTGTTTTTAGGGCTTGCTCCGCTGTTTCCACAAGGCTTTCATATTCTGGATTAAAACATAACGTAACAGCGGTGTCTGTTACGTAGCCGTCTACGTGGACGCCTATGTCCACTTTGACCAAGGAGTTTTTTGGAATCTTACTCTTATCATTTGGTGGCGAAGTGTAGTGGGCTGCTATTTCGTTTATTGAAACGTTGCAGGGGAAGGCTGGTTTTCCGCCCTTTTTTCTTATGAGGTTTTCTGCTTTTTCGCATACTTCGATTATTGGCATTTCCTCTTGCACAAAATTTTTTATTTCTTCCCGTGTTTCGCGGAGAATTTTTCCAGATAGCCCAAATTTTTTTAGGGCTTCCTCGTCGTAAACGCTCATTAATGTCACACTATTTTTATTAACGCTAACAAGGTTATAGTTTAAAAGTTTAGTGATGAAGGTGATGGGTTTGGGTAAAATAACATGGTTTGGACACGCAGCCTTCAAAATTGAAGTTGCCAACAAAATCGTTCTTGTTGACCCCTGGCTTGATGGAAACCCCACATCTCCAGTGAAAGCTTCAGAAATAAATAAAGCGGACATAGTTTTTGTTACTCACGACCATGGAGACCATTTAGGCGAAGCCTTCAACATCTGTAAAAGGACAAATGCAACTTTTGCAGGTGTTGTTGAGCTTGCTCACTATGCACAAGAGAATGGCGTAAAAAGGGCTGTTGGATTAAACTTTGGCGGAACCATCGATATTGATGGAGTGAAGCTTTCCCTTGTCCCAGCAGTTCACACATGCTCCAGAGGAGCGCCAACAGGCGTAGTAATTCAAGGTGAGGGTAAAACTGTTTATCATGCTGGAGACACAGCCCTTTTTGGAGACATGCAGTTTATAGGCGAATTTTACAAGGTGGATTTGGCTTTAATTCCCATAGGAGGCTACTACACTATGGATGCTAGAGAGGCTGTGGAAGCCATTAAATTGCTTAAGCCAAAAGCGGTTATTCCAATGCATTACAAGACTTTTCCAGTTTTGGCACAGTCGGCGGACGAATTTGTGAAAATTGCCAGAGAAAAAGCGCCAAAAGTGAAAATTGTTGTGCTGCAGCTAGGCGAAAGCTACCAGTTCTAGATTTTGGGCTTGAAAACTTTGGGTTTGAGGGTTGCGAATTCGTCTCCACCTATGTGGAATATCATCTCTGCTTTTTCTAAATTGTAAACGTCTGTGAAGGCTTCTTTTTCTGCGTAGGCTTCGACTATTTCGCCAACGAAGATTGTGTGGTCTCCCGTTGTAAATTGGCTGTGAAGTTTACATTCTAAATGGGCTATGCACTCCTTTATTATTGGAGGCTTCACCCTTCTGGCTGGTTGTGGCGTCAAGCCGGTTTCCTTAAATTTGTCGTAGTTTCTGCCGCTTCTTCTGCCGCAAAACAGTGTTTCCTTCAATATTTCCATTGTTGGAATGTTCACCACAAATTCCCTTGTCTCTTCGATAAGCGAATGCGAATATCTTTGTGGAGCAATGCTTATGGCGACAAGGGGTGGGTTTATGGATGTTGGCATAGCCCATGCCAAAGTTACTATGTTTGGTTTTCCAGTCTTGCCAATGCAGGATACGAGGACTGTGTGCATGGGGTGGAGAAGTCTTGAGGCGGTGGAAAGGTTTACGTTAACTTTTTCTTTTTCAGACATTTACAACACCATTTCAGCGTTTAAGATGGAATTTATCTATTATATTTCTTGCCTTTTCCCTTTTCTTCCGATGCTCCGTCAAGAATTTGTTAACCCTTTCCGTCAATTCTGTTTTGCATTCACCACATAAAATTTCGCCTTTTTTACACTTCTCCCTTCTTTCAGCCAATTTTTTGTCGTCTTCCTCAAAGAGAAAAGTAAAATATTGAAAAACTGTGCAGACCTCTGGTTCGCCGCCAAGCTTTCGCTGTTCCTCAACCGTCGCCTTGCCACCAGTAAAGGCATTCCAAATTTTCTTTTTCACAACATCAGGCGGGTCTATGACAAAGATGGATGTTTCAGGTTCTGAAGCACTCATTTTTCCACCAACACCCAACCCTGGCAAAAATCGGCAGTGAATTTGGGCTGGTTTGTAGTAGCCGAGCTTTTGGGCTATGTCTCGGGTTACTCGCCAATAGGGGTCTTGGTCTATGGCTGCTGGAATCAGGGCTGGAACGTTTTCGCCAGTTAATTTTGCATGTATGAAGCATGGAACTGCTTGGATGGCTGGCCAGAAAACCCAACCAATGTTTGTGCTCTCTTGGAATCCGAATGTAGCCCTTGCTGTGGAGTAGGTTATGCGTTTCGCCACTTCCAAGGCAATGTCATAAAGCAAACCGATGTCTTCAACATCAAAAATTATGAACGTATCTTCTGGCTTAAAGCCTAAAGCAATCAAATCTAAAGCGTTCTCGTAACCAAAATTTCTGGTATCCTGAAGTTTCAATTCGTCTTCCACCAAGAATTTTTCGTCATCCGTCATCTGAAAATAAAGTCTAGTCTTAAACTTGTCCTGTAAGTGTTTCGTGAAAATCCATGGAATAAGATGCCCAATATGAACTGGACCAGAGGGGCCTCTGCCAGTGTAAAGGACGAATTTTGTTCCCTTCTCATACAAGTCTAAGACTACGTCTAAGTCGCGATGGGAAAAGAAGAGACCGCGTCGCAATTGGAGGTGGAGTTCGCCTGTGTGTTTTCGTATTCTTTGGAGCAGTTCTTCTGTTAGGGGTTGGGTGCCGAAATCCCTTATTAGACGTTCATAGTCAACTTTGCCCCTAACTTCCCAGGGAGTAACAACCATTTCATTCTTGTTTTTTTCAGTCAATTTTATTTCGCCTGCACGTCTTGGCTCTTTATAAAATTCATTAAAAGCGTATTAAATTTTGTGTGAATCAATTTTCTAGTCAGTGTTAAAGCGTTTGCGGAATAAGCTATAAATATGTTTTCACCATTTCCTTTTTTGGCGAAGAAGGGATGCCATACCAATTTCCTTGAAAAAGCAAACCTTTTCCAGTCAAGAGCCATTGAAGGGCATGCATACTTTTATTAAAACTGAAATAACTACAATACGGAACATAACCCCTCACATTCACGAAGGGAAAGGGAAAAACCATGGTTAAGCTCAGAGAACAAGAGTATAAAGTGCTTTTAAGCCTGAAAAAGTTTAATGGAAAGGCGTCTCTTGAGCAACTAACGATTGAAAGTGGGCTTTCCGATGCAGCCGTAATGCGTGCAGCTTTAGCATTGCAAGAAAGGAAACTCTTGAAAATCCACGAAGAGAAACAAACAATAGTTAAGCTTAACGAAGAGGGAAGAATCCACGCCAAAGAGGGTTTACCAGAAAGACGTTTAATAAAGGCTTTAGAAGAACTTGGCAGAAAAGCCCTAATCGAGAAATTGGTTGAAAAAGCCAATTTAGCGAAACCTTTCTTGCCCATAGCCTTGGGTTGGGTTCAGAAAAAGGGGTGGGCAAAACTTGACACAAAAACAAACACTTTACAAATGATGGAAAAACCAGAGGAAGGAGAAGATGAAAGACTTCTAAAGCTTTTAAGCAAAAAAGGACAAGCAGCAGTTGAGGATTTAAGCCCAGAGCTTCAGAAAACTGTTCAAATTTTGAAAAGGAGAAAACTTCTCGAAACCGAGGAAAAAGCAAAAAGAATTATTGAGTTGGAAGAGGCTGGATGGGAAGCAGTAAAGAAGGGAATAAGGGCAGCTGCAGAAATAACCCAACTCACACCAGAACTCATCATCAGCGGAAAATGGAGAAAACTAAAACTCCAAAAATACAACATAGAAGCCCCAGTGGCAAAAACATGGCCTGGCAAAAAGCACCCCTACCTTCAATTCTTGGACGAAGTTAAAGAAAAGCTCGTCACTTTGGGATTTAAGGAAATGACTGGTCCAACCGTGGAAACCTCCTTCTTCAACTTTGACGCTCTTTATACGCCTCAGGACCATCCAGCCCGCGAAATCTTCGGCATATACTTCCTTAAATCTCCAAAATACGGCCGTATCGATGCCAGCAAGCGCATTTTAGAAAATGTTAAAAAAACACATGAAAACGGTTGGAAAACTGGTTCAACGGGATGGAGATATGCATATTCTTTGAAGGAGGCTAGGCGCCTAATTCTTCGCGGTCACGGAACATGCCTCAGCGCCAGAACCCTCTTAAGCAGGGATTTAGAGATTCCCGGGCGCTACTTCTCCATTGTGCGCTGTTATAGACCAGAGGTTGTGGATAAGACGCATCTCACAGAATTTAATCAAGTGGAGGGCATAGTTGTGGATAAAGATTTGACGCTTAGAGACCTTTTGGGGGTTTTGGAAAAGTTTGCCATTGAAATTGCTGGGGCGGATGAGGTTAAATTTAGACCTGACTATTTCCCCTTCACAGAGCCAAGCGTTGAATTAAGCGCCTACAAGAAAGGTTACGGGTGGATTGAGTTTGGTGGTTCTGGCATATTTAGACCAGAGGTTACTTTGCCATTGGGAGTGGATGTGCCAGTTATTGCTTGGGGTTTGGGCATTGACCGTTTATTCATGATGAAGGCTGGGATAGATGATATTCGGCAAATTTTCACTTATGATTTGGATTGGATAAGGAGGAAGGGGATGATTTAGGATGCCCACAATAGACGTTGATTATGCAGATTTTGAAAGTATGCTTGGCATAGAACTGCACAGGGACATGGAAAGGCTTAATGAAATCCTATCCTATGTGAAGGGTGAAGTGAAAGTTTTCGACGAAAAAGAAGGCGTAATGAGCATTGAAATTAAGGACACAAACCGCCCAGACATATGGAACATTGAGGGCTTAACCCGCGCCTTGCGGGGTTTTCTGGGAATTGAAGAAGGACTAAAACAATATGCTGTGGACAAACCAATAGTTAAGGTTCACGTAGACCCAAAACTGAAGGATATTAGACCATTCATAGGCTGCTCAATAGTTAAAGACGTCAAACTAACAGACACAATAATCCGCGGGCTCATGCACCTGCAAGATAAATTAGACCAAACTTATGGAAGGAATAGACAGCGCACATCCATTGGATTGTATGACTTCAGCCTCATAACGCCGCCGCTATATTATGGAGTTGCCAAGCCAACAGAAGTTAGCTTTGTCCCCCTTGGTTTCAGTGAAGAGATGAATTTGGAGGAGATTTTGGAGCGGCATCCAAAGGGCATAGAGTATGGGCATATTGTGAAGAAGCATTCAGTCTATCCAATACTTCAAGACTCAAAAAAGAAAGTGCTTTCCTTCCCGCCAATAATAAACTCGAACGATTTGGGAAGAGTAACCGAGGAAACAAGGCATGTTCTTGTTGAAGTGACTGGGACAATGCATGAAACAGTTCTTAACACCTTAAAAATTGTTACGCTATCATTAATTGACCGTGGAGGAAAAGCCTACTCAGCCACAATTCACTATCCGCATGAAAACTTGAAAGTTATTACGCCAAACCTTGCCGTGGGGCTTATGGATTTGGATGTGGAATATGTGAACAAGGTTTTGGGTTTAAAGTTAACAGCCAAAGAAATAGCCCAATTTCTTGCAAAGGCAAAGTTTGGCGTCGAAAAGTTTGGACGCGACGAATTGACGGTGCAAATTCCATGTTACAGAATTGACATTATGCATCCAATAGATTTGGTTGAAGACATAGCAATAGCCTACGGATACAACAAAATCAAACCATTGTGGCGGAAACTGCCAACAACTGGGGGCGCTAATCCTAAACAAGGTTTATTGAATTTGGCAAGAGAGTTGATGATTGGCTTAGGTTTCCAAGAAGTCTTAACTTACACTATGACAAATCCAGAAAACCTATTCACAAAAATGAATTGCAAAAAAACGCGGATAGTTGAGGTTGCAAACCCGAAGGTTCAAACCTTCACTTGCCTAAGAAATTGGGTTCTCCCAAGCCTTATGGAATTTTTAAGCAATAATCTTCATGTTGAGTATCCGCAGAAAATTTTCGAGTTGGGGATGGTTACGCTTCTTGATGCGAAAAGGGAAACAAAAACAAGAGATGAGGAGAGACTTGCAGGGGTTATTTCCCACGCAAATGCGAGTTTCAGCGAAATAAAATCTGTTTTAGATGCCTTCTTCCTAAATCTTGGCTTAGAATGGCAAATAAAAGCTACAAAGCATCCAAGCTTCATAAATGGAAGAGTGGGCAAAGCAATAGTGAAGGGCAAAAATGTTGGCATATTAGGCGAAATTCACCCCAAAGTTTTGGAAGCATGGAAACTCGAAAATCCAGTGGCAGCCTTCGAAATAAACATGGAAACCATAATCCAAAGAAAAACCTAGAGGGATAGGGGTAGGGAAAATAAAGCAAAAAACAAACCAAATTCTCTCCATAAAACTGACAAAAGATTCGTAAACAGCAACATTTAACTTAAAGAAAAATAAACCTACAATTTGGCAATGACCTTCTTGAGCCTCCTAATCCCACCGAAAAATTCATGCAGACGGACCCAACAGAGGCGAAAAGCCTTTGAAGGCGGGTTTACCCAAGCATGAGACACGGTGGGCGCGGGCGCAAAATCCCACACTGGAGAGAGCTTAACCTAGGGGAGCGCAAAGCTCCACGGTGAAGTTAAGTGATAGGTTGGGTGGGAAACAAACGCCCGCGAAACAACTTTTAAGTTTCACTTGTGCATAAAATGTAGAAGGCTTGATAAGGCGTGGATATAGAAACAAAAATTGAATTAATCAAGAAACCGCCAACAGAAGAAATCCTAGTGGAAGAAGAATTAAGGGAGCTTTTAGAAACAAACGAGCATCCCGGACATTACATAGGCTTTGAAATTTCAGGCTTACTGCATCTTGGAAACCTTGTCATTTCAAGCTTCAAAATAAACGACCTCCTAAAAGCTGGAGTAAAATGTCAAGCTTATTTGGCTGATTGGCACAGCTTCATCAATGACAAGTTTGGCGGAGACTGGGACAAGATTCTAAAGGCAGCGAAATATTATGAAAAAGCCTTCAAATTCTTCTGTCCAGGAGTAAAGGTTGTGCTAGGCTCAGAATTATACAGCAAAAATCTTGAGTACTGGAGAAACGTCATCAAATTCGCCAAGCACATGACAATCGCCAGAAGCCTAAGATGCATGACAATAATGGGAAGAAGCGAACACGAAAAACTTGACCTTTCGCAATATTTCTATCCGCCAATGCAAGCAGTGGACATAAAAGAAATAGGCGCAGACATACCCCACGGCGGCATGGACCAAAGAAAAGCTCATGTCTTAGCAAGGGAAATTTTTCCAAAAATGGGATGGAAAAAACCCGTGGCAGTCCACCACCACCTCCTAATGGGAATAGCAAAACCTATAGAACTCAAATCAAAGGATAAACTGGAACAAGTCATAGCAAGCAAAATGAGCAAATCAAAACCTTGGACAGCCATATTCATCCACGACACAGAAGAAGAGATAAGGGCAAAACTGCAAAAAGCATGGTGCCCAGAAAAACAAACAGAACTAAACCCAATAATGGAAATAGTAAAATACATAATATTCCACGAAAGAAAAACTTTCCAAATAGAGAGACCAGCAAAATTCGGCGGCACAATACAATTCGAAAGCTATGAAGAGTTAGAAAGGGCTTATAGAAATGGCGAAGTGCACCCCCAAGACCTCAAAAATGCTGTGGCAAAAGAAATAGCAAAAATCCTAGAACCCATAAGAAAATACTTCGAAACAGACAAAGAAGCAAAGGAATGCGTAGAAATTGTGAAAAAAGCTGAAGTAACAAGGTAAAAATTTTGTCCACACACCTAAAAGAGAAAGAAGAAAAAATCCTGCAAATCCTACAACAATTAACCGAAGAAAACGCAAAGGGAACACCAATAATCGTAGAAGGGAAAAAAGACATAGAAACCCTAAAGACGCTTAATGTTGAAGGCAAGATGATATCAGCAAAAACCGGCGGCAAAACGCTTTTAGACACGGTTTCAGAACTTGAAAAAACCCAAACACAAAAAGTTATCCTATTGTTAGATTTTGACAGAAGAGGAAAAGAATTAACAAAAAACTTGCAAAAACATCTTGAAAGAATAGGAATAGGGGTTAATCTAAAATTTTGGCGGGAACTTTTAGGGCTTTTGGGCAAAGAGTTGAAGGATGTTGAGGGTTTAGCCACATACATAGAAACCTTAAAGAAGAAGATTTGTAATTCATAAAAGTAATAAAGAGCCCAAGTTAACAATCATGTGAAATTGAGAGTCTCAATCACTCTCACCACGTGATTAAAACTAACCTTTAAAATCAAATCAGTTGGAGGTGGACGCTTACGGGTTCATCACAAACGTTTACCATAAAGTATGTCATCCACGCAAAATTCGAAATAGAAGGAGTAGTTGAAAAACCAGACGTTATAGGAGCAGTTTTTGGACAAACAGAAGGTCTCTTCGGACCAGAACTTGACTTGAGGGAACTTCAGAAATCAGGCAGAATTGGAAGAATAGAAATTGAATTACATTCTAAAAATGACAGAACCACTGGCACAATAACAATTCCCACAAGCCTCGACAGAGTTTCCACAGCTCTAATTGCGGCAAGCATAGAAAGCATAAACCGTGTTGGACCATGCGCCTCAAAAGTAACCCTGGAAAAGATTGAAGACGTTAGAGAAGCCAGAAGAAAGGTGATAATTGACAGAGCAAAGGAAATCCTCCACAAATGGACAATTGAAACCATGCCCTCAGTGGACGAAGTCTTCAAAGAAGTCGCAGAAACACTAAAAGCCGTGAAAGTTGAAAAATATGGACCAGAAGAGTTGTCTGCTGGACCAGAAGTTGAAACCGCCAAGGAAATAATTATTGTTGAGGGAAGGGCAGACGTAATAAACCTCATGCGCTGCGGAATGCTCAATGTAATAGCCCTTGAAGGAGCAAAGGTTCCAGAAACAATAAAAAGATTAACAAAAGAAAAGGAAGCCACAGCCCTTCTGGATGGAGACAGAGGCGGAGACCTCATCTTAAAAGAACTCTTGCAAGTAACAAATGTAAAGTATGTTGCCAGAGCCCCCAGAGGAAAGGAAGTTGAAGAATTAAACTGCAAGGAAATATTTGAGGCGTTAGAGGCAAAAGTTCCAATAGAAGAATCGCTTAAGCCGCAGCCCCCACGAAGAGAGAAACATAAAATAGAGGTTCCAAAGGAAATCGCCCAAATAACCAAAAGCTTAGAGGGAACATTAGAGGCTGTCCTATTAAATGATAAGTTGGAGCAGATTGAAAGGTTGCCAGTAAGCCAACTCGCAGAAAAACTTCAACAAGCAGAAGGCGTCAACACAGTCGTATTCGACGGAGTCATAACCCAAAGAATTGTTGACGTGGCAAGCGAGAAAAACATAAAAAACATTATTGCTTCGCGAATATCAGACGCCGTTAAACCACCATTAAACGTTCAACTACTAACATTCTCAGACATTGAAACACCAAAAGAATAAAATTTAAGTTCCAAAAAAGTCTGTGAGTTTAGTTCCCTTTTCTTCAACTTGCGAAGTCAACAGCTGTTCTTCTGTTATGCCGAAACTTTCGAGAACTCTGGCTGCTGCTGGAACAATCTGTTTTGATATGTAATATTCCATGTCCACTTCGTCGTAAGAAGCGAACATGTAGGGTTTAACCCTCTCGTATAAGCGTCCAGCACCAACAACAACCACATAGCCAATTTTGTCCCCAACGGAAAGCTTCCAGCCTTTTTCCATGAGCATTTTTGCAGCCTCCACATGGGAAGCCTTAACCTCGTATTCATCGGGAGACTTCGTTAGCGTCTTCCATATTATTAGGTCTCTGTATGGAATGCGCTTCTGCCTCAACTCGTAAATTATTTGTTGCACGTATTTGGCGGCTTTCCTTGGAGACTGCTCCTTCAAAACTATTTCTAAAACCCTCTCCTGCACTTTTTTGGCTATGGACGCCCAGTCTCCACGAATAACCTCCAAACCGACAATGTCAAGCTGTCCATCAGGCAAAAGTCCCGCATAACGCTTTTTGGCTTCTGTGAAGAAAATTCGCACATAAACCTTGTCTGGCTTAACCTCCAAACCCAATTTTTCCTCAATCTTCCTTGATAGTTTATCAATTTTCTGGGGTTCATGTTTTATGAAAATGCTGTCCGTATCGCCATAAACCACCTTCAACCCAGCTTCCTCAGCCATTTTAATAGCGTTCAGAATTGTGTGTCTTCCCCAAGCTGTGGCTGCTTCCGCCACGGGTTTTATATACCATCTTGCGCCTATCCAACCTGCATAACCATAAGAGGCATTAGTAATAACCTTCACAGCCTTTTGACGAGCATCCAATACGCGATATTCAACACTACCAGCAGCGGTCTTCTTCATTTTTGAGCGAATTTCATCCCGCACTTTAATGAGATGGGATAAAACTTCTTTGTAAAAGCCTACAGGCTCTTTTCGGAATTTATGCTTAACTTCCGGGGCTTCGTAAAAACCGCTTTTGGGCAATGGGCCTTTAGGTGATAAGTATGTGTCTGGAGATAGGTTATAAGTTATCATGAGGTTTGGATACATAGCTTTAAAGTCTAAAACAGCAATGTTTTCATGTAAGCCCGGCTCTGGTTTAAGCACTATAGCACCTACATATGGTCTGTAGGGCTGTTCGATTCTTTTTGGCACGAGTTCGCCGATTTTTTGTGCATGCTTTATTAGGAACCATTCTACGCGGAAGCCGACAGCTGCCGTTCCAACATGGTCTATTGGTAAGCCCACCAGGTTTGAGAGTTGCATGGCGAAATCTAAAATGGCTTGGGTTATGCCCATTATGCATCTTGTGTTTTCCATGGAGAACTTTTTCAAGGTTTCTCGTTTTGTTTTGTCATCCCAGTAATCGGCGAAATCCACATCCTCAATTAACGTGCGCTCCTCAATTTTCATAACGCCTAAATAATCTGCCATGTTTTCCAAAGTTTTAATTTTAATTTCTGGAAACTCATCAGCATAATCCAACAAGTCAATGTTAGCCCTTCCAGTTATTGAAACGTGTCCATAAACACTTGTGTGCGGTTCTGTTCCAGCCCTATCAACACGCAACCGCAATCCAAGTTTCTTACATCTTTCGTTAAGGTATGGCCAATCTTGCCCGTTTATGCCAAAACCCACAATGATGTCTGGGTCAAATTTTCTAATATAATTCATGAAAGCCTCTAAAATTGGCTTGTCATTCTTGTCTTCATCCGCAATGAACTGTTTTTCTTCGCCATTATTTGTTGCCACAGAAATTATTATCACAGGGTTTCTGTCTGGTTTTGGCGAACCTTCACGGCTGTAGCATATTGTTGAGAAGCCCAAAATCCGTAGCGGAGGAACCTCTGTTTTTTCAATAAGTTTCGGGTAGGATTTTGCCTCGTAAACCTTTTCAACCTGAACACTTAACGAGCTTTTTTCTTCAATTACTTCTATTTCGTGCCATCCGCAAGGCGCCACATCATTATCTATGAGGTAGCGCATGGAATATCGAATGTCGTCTTCGAGGCATTCTTTGACGCCTTCGACTTTTCGAAAAGCCTTCGCATATTTTGATATAACATCCGGATTTCTACAGTAAACCTTTACGGCTTTCACGGGCTTTCCAAAAAACTTGCGTTCAACAACCTCAAGCTTCTCCACAAACGGATAGCGCATCTTCTCAATTTCTTTGGCAACTTTCTCCGCATTTGCGCTTTCTTCAATAACAACGTAAAAGTAGTCAAGAAAATTTCTGTCAATAATGAGAATGCGCTTTCCAGATTCGTCAATGCCCCAAAGCCAGATTTCAGGCGTATCATTTTTCACTTCATAGTTCACGTCTAAAAGCCAAAAAGTAACCTTCA